>MDTA01058756.1_pt1 | contig 14797 bp, 12 predicted proteins | sample 811151 | NCBI WGS metagenome assembly MDTA01 (sample SAMN05326648, study PRJNA326480) | marine metagenome | isolation source: seawater | place: Indian Ocean: South | collected 2010 | reverse complement strand
GCTGCAAAAGGTTTAGAGTTTGATGTAGTTTTTCTCCCTGGCTGGGAAGAAGGATTATTTCCTCATCAAAAATCTTTAGAAGAAAAAGGAGATTTTGCTTTAGAAGAAGAGAGAAGATTAGCTTATGTTGGTATAACTAGAGCAAAAAAAGAGGCTTATTTATCTTTTGCAATGAAAAGAGCTTTTCACGGTGATTGGATGGATGCTTTGCCTTCTCGATTTATTAACGAAATACCGGACGATAGTCTGGAAAAAAATGAGATAAATTTAGAAAAAAATGATGATTTTGAATTTAATCAGGACAATTCTATAGAATTTGATGAGGAATACAGAAGCCCTGGATGGGATAGGTATAAAAAAAATAGAATTTTAAAATGGAAAAAATAAAATTATTAAAACAAGACTTTATAAAAGAAAATATAGACGGTTATTTAATTCCCAAAAATGATGAATTTTTTGGAGAGTATTTGCCAGATTATAACGACAGACTTAAATTTATTTCAGATTTTACAGGTTCATATGGGTTTTGTTTGATACTGAAAGAAAAGAATTTTTTATTTGTGGATGGGAGATATTCTTTACAAGCAAAAAATCAAAGTGGGAAATTTTTTAACGTAATTACTTTTCCTAATAATATACCTTTAAGGATTTTTAAAAAAAAAAAACTATCTGTTGGTTTTGATCCAAAGTTATTTACGAAAAAAACTCTAGAATTTTTTTTATACAATAATAATTGTAAATTTAAACCGATTGAAAAAAATTTAGTAGATAGAATTTGGAGTCGTAAAACAGATAATAAGGTAAAAAAGTTTTATAATTTGCCCAAACATTGTGTTCATAAAAATTATAAATTTAAAATAAATAAAATCGTTTCAAATTTAAAAAAAAAGGGCGGAGATTTTCAATTAATTACTTCAAGTGAAAATAATGCTTGGCTTCTAAATATAAGGGGAAATGATAGCAAATATACGCCGATACCGAATTGCTATTTATTAATTGATAAAAGAAAAAAAATAAATATTTTTTGTAATTTGAAAAAAATTTCAAATTCTTTTAAAAAAAAATTTAAGGAAATTAAATTTTGCAAATTCGAGGATCTTGATGAAATTTTAAAAAAAATTAAAAAGAAAAAGTTTCTAATTGATAAAAATACATGCTCCTTTTATTTTGAAAAGATAATTTCAAAAAATAACACAATACTTAACACTAGCGATCCCATATATTATTTGAAGGCTGTTAAATCTAAAAAAGAAATTAGAAATATAAAAATTGCTCATATTCTTGACGGAATTGCTTTAACAAAATATTTGATATGGGTAAAAAAAAATTTTAACAAAAAAAAAATTACTGAAATGAGTGCTTCAAAGAAACTTTTTGAATTTAGGAAAAAAAGTAAAAAATTTAAATTTTTAAGTTTTCCTACTATTTCTGGCACAGGGTCAAATGGATCAATAATTCACTACAAAGCTACAAAAAAAACTAATAAAATTTTAAAAAAAGGAGATATTTATTTAGTTGACTCTGGTGGACAATATAAATTTGGGACTACAGATGTAACACGAACTATCTCTTTAGGAAAACCAAATAAAAAAATAAAAAATATTTTTACAAGAGTTCTTAAGGGTCATATTGCGGTAGCTGAAAGTATAATAAAAAAAGATACAACTGGATCAATTATCGATAAAAAAGCAAGAAAATATTTAAAACAGATTGGTTTAGATTATCCACATGGAACTGGCCATGGAGTAGGATATTTTCTTAATGTACATGAGGGCCCACATGCAATTTCAAAAAATAATAAGGTTAAACTTTGCGAGGGTATGTTGTTATCAAACGAACCAGGATATTACGAAAATAACAAGTTTGGTATAAGAATTGAAAATCTTATTTTTATAAAAAAAGAAAAAAACAAAAAGTATTTTGAAAATTTGACGATGGCTCCAATAGATAAAAACCTAATTGAACTAAAATTATTAAAAGAAGATGAATTGAATTGGTTAAATAACTATCACAGAAAAGTATTTATGAATCTAAAAAACTCAATGAATAAAATAGAGCTTGAGGAGCTTAAAAAAGCTTGTTCAGCCATTTAATATTTTATTCCAATCATTTTCATAAATAACTTTTATTTTCAATTCTTTAGCTTTATCTATTTTTTTTTTGTTGGTTTGCTGTTACCTACAACCAATAAGTCCAATTTTTTTGAGATTGAGCCAAGAACTTTACCTCCATTTTTTTCTGCAATTGATTTAGCCTCGGATCTACTCATGGTTTCAAAACCTCCTGTAAACATAAGTTTTTTATTAGAAAATTTACCATTAATGTTTTTAATTGTATAATTTGTAATAGTTAATTTCTTTATTAAATTTTCTATAATTCTTGAATTTGTATTATTTAAAAAAAAACTTTCTATAGACTCTATTTGTGTTTCACCTATGCCATCAAGATCTGATAAATTTTTCAATAAACTTTTACTTTTTTTTTTATCAAATAATTTATTAAAATTAGAAATATTTCCAAAAAACCCTGCTAAAATTTTTGCGTTCTCTTGCCCTATATGTCTAATTCCTATTGAGTATATAAATTTATCTAAAGTAATAATTTGAGATTTTTTTATTGCTTTTTTGAGATTATTTATTGAAGTTTCCCCCCAACCCTCAAGACGATTTATTTTGTCAAAATTTAAATTGAATATGTCTGAGGGCTCTCTTACTATTTTTAAATCCCAAAACTGTTCGATTACTTTTTTACCAAGACCGTCAATATTAAATGCTTCTTTAGAAACAATATGTTTTAATTTTTCTTTTGCTGTAAATTTACAATCGTATCCTTTTATACATCTTCTTACAGCGTCAAGTTTTTTTGTGTTTTTACTTACCTCTTTTTTTGTATCAGCTCCACACAAGCATTTGGTTGGAAATATAAATTTCTTACTTTTTTTATCTCTCTTGTCAATTTTTACTGATACAACTTGGGGTATCACATCTCCAGCTCTTTGAATTTTTATAATATCCCCTATTCTAATATCTTTTCTTAAAATTTCATCTTCATTATGTAAAGTTGCATTTGAAACTATTACACCACCAACATTTACTGGTTCGACTTTTGCGACTGGTGTTATAGCCCCAGTTCTGCCAACTTGTATAACAATATCTTTAATTTTTGTTTCAGCTTTTTCAGCTGAAAATTTATAAGCTATAGCCCATCTTGGCGAATTTGAGGTATTACCTAATCTTTTTTGTAATTTAAAACTATTAATTTTAAAAACAATGCCATCAATATCATAATTCAATGATGATCTTAAAGAGTCTATTTTTGTGTGATGGCTCTCAATTTCATCAACATTTAAAATAATTTTACTTAATGGATTTGTTACAAATCCCCAATCATTTAATTTCTTAAGAAAGTCTGATTGTTTATCAAAGATCATTGGTTCAACAGCTCCTAAACCATAAGCAAAATATTTTAATGGTATTTTTGCAGTTTCCTTTGGATCTTTTTGTCTAAGTGAGCCGCCTGCAGCATTTCTGGGGTTTGCAAATTTATCTTTTATGTAAAAAAAATCTTTTTTGCCTATATAAATTTCACAACGTATTTCAATCAAATGAGGCACACCCTTAAAATTTAATATTTTTGGAATCGACTCAATTGTTTTTAAATTTTCCAAAATGTCTTCGCCTGTAACACCATCACCACGAGATAATCCCTTAGATAAGATACCATCTTCATATACTAGAGTAGCAGAAATTCCGTCAATTTTAGTTTCGGCAAATAATTCTATAGTATTTTCTTTAAAGTTAAGAAAATTTTTTACTTTTTTTAAAAAGTCATCAATATCACTTTTTTTAAATGCGTTAGATAACGAAAGCATTGGATGAAGATGTTTTACTTTTTTAAATTTATTAGAAGGCTTAGCGCCAACAATTTTATCAATAGATGAAAATTTTTTTAGATATGAGTGTTTACTTTCTAAGCTAATCAAATCTTTTTTTAATTGATCATAATCGGCATCAGAAATTATAGGATTGTCTTTTAAAAAATATCTCTCATTATGTTTTTTTATTTCACTGATTTTTTTTTTATATTGACTTATGATTTTATCTTTTGCGCTCATCAATTACTTGATCAAATTTATAATCTTATTGAATAAGTTTTTTTCTTTAATTGCTTCTTTATCATTAATTTTATTAATATTCTTATTATAATCTTTATTTAAAAGTTTGTAAGACTGCTCAAACCACTCACTAGAATTATAATTATATCCTAATATTTTGGCATATTTATTTGCTTCATTTTCTAATCCTAAGTGATAATGAATTTCCACTAATCTATGCAATGCCTCTTCAATAAAAATTGTGTTTTCATATTTATCAACTATGACTTTAAGTCTTGTGATTGCTGGTACCCATTTTTGAGTTTTAACATAATGTTTTGCAATAAAAAGTTCTTTAGCGGCAAGTTGATTTTGAATTAAATCATTTTTAAATTTCAAGTCTATAGCATAGTCGGTTTGAGGGTATTTTTTTAAAAAAAAATCAATTTTTTTATTTGCTTCAATTAAGGGTTTTAAATCTTTTTTTTCATCACTTATTTGCTCAAAGTGAATTATGGCGATCAAATAATGAGCATAAATTACATTTTTATCAGAGGGATATGTTTTTAAATATCTATTTAAATTTTCAAGTGCGTCTTCATAGAAATTAATACCATACAAAGAAAAACTTGACATAATTGATGATTTTGCTGCGAACTCAACTTTTTCAAAATTTAACTCTGCCTCAGAAAATTTTTTGCTAGCGAAAAAAAAATCGTTTTTTTTAAATGCTTCGAGACCTTCGTTATATAATTCATATGGGCTTGTTTTGTTAGATGGTGTATAAACAACCTCATCTTTAGAACAAGAAAAGATTAACATTGTAAAACCCAATATCAAAATTATTCTTGAAAGCATAAATTAATTAATATCAGATTAAATTAAAAATAATATGCTAAAAATTTATTTTAAGCGTTTACAGCTATTTTTGCTGAATGAGCCGCGTCTATTTTTTTTGATATAATTACGTTTTTAATTTCACTAACGATATATGAGGAATTTGATCTTAATAATTTTCTTAAGAAAAGATTTGTGAGCTCATGGCCTCCTTGATTACAAGATATTTTTCCTAATACTCTATACCCAGATAATAAAAAGTCTCCGGCAAGATCTAGAATTTTATGGTTAACAAATTCTTTTTCATTTCTTAAACCTTCCTTGTTTAAAACACTGTCATTGCCTACAACTAAAGCATTTTCTAATGATCCACCTTTTGCTAAACCAATTTCCTTAATTTTTTCAATATCACTTAATAAACAAAAAGTTCTAGACTCATATACTCTTTCTAAATCATCTCTCTGAAAATTAATTTGGTTTTTTTGTTTTCCTATAACCTTATTCTCATAATTTAATTGGAATTCAACATCTAAAGAAAAGTCTTTTGGTTTAATTGAAATTTTTCTACTTCCATCCTTTAGTTCAATCGGCTTAATTATTTTTAAAAATTTTCTTTTTTTATCTAATTCTTTAATATCTATTTTTTTTAAGCCATTTATAAAATCTTTAGCTGACCCGTCCATAATTGGAACTTCTTCATTGTCTATTTCAATTATTGCATTGTCAATTTCAGTAATATAAAGAGCTGCAAGTAAATGCTCAACAGTAGAAACTTTTACACCATTCTCGTTTTGTAAAGTGGTACACAGTTTTGCAGAGCTTACATTTTGATAGTTTGCTTGAACTAAATTGTTATTTTTAAGATCAACTCTCTTAAAAACTATCCCTGTATCTGCCTCATTTGGCAGGATAGTAATTTTTGATTTTTTGCCAGTATGGAGACCAATACCTTGAAAACTTACAGGTTCGCCTAAAGTATTTTGATATATTTTTTCCATCGAGATTTTATACAAAATAAAATCTCTTAATTTAAAACAACTAATGTTTCTAAAAATGACAAGTTTTAATTAAATAGAAGATCAAAAAACCTTGCAATTAATGACTTTTTAGTTTGTATCACAGGCACAGCCTCTTTTTTCCAACCAAAATGGACAACCTTAAATGCGTTATAAAAATAACTTTTTTCATTACTTTTTTTAAATAGTTTAACTTTAAATCTCTGGTTTTGAGAAAATGAATTAAAAAATGAATGCTTAAAACAATTTAAAACATTATCATTATCAACTTGAAGAAACACTGGTGAGTCTGTCTTAAAAAAACTTTTTAAATTCACATTTTTGTATTTAATTATTTCTGCTAACTCTTGTATTCTTGCTGAGGCTATATCGTAAATTAATTTTTTTTTAATTTTTCTAAAATTTCCATTATCAAAATATTCTTTTTCAAGATGATCTTCAGTATTTGCAGTATTATCTAAAACATTTTTAAATAAAAATTTCTCAATGATGTCTTTTTTTATTGATAATATTTTTACAATATCATTTACAATAATGCTTGTTCCAAAATTAAAGTTTTGCACAAATTTTAAAGCTGAATTTTCAAAAAAAATTAATTCGGATATATTTTCCTTAATGCTTATTTTAAAAAAAGTATGTAGCTCATGATTTGTATCAATTAAATCAACTCCCTCGATAAAACTTTTGAAGAGTATTTTTTTTATTCTTAAACTGCAATTTGAAAAAATATTTTCTAAATTTTTGTATTCATTATTGTAAATTAAGAAAAAAGTTAGTTCATGAGAATATAACTCACCAAACAAACCGATAGGCAAATTTTCAACTTTTTTTTTATCAAGAAGATAATTTGAATTAAAAATATGAATAAATGATTTATTTTTTTCTTGGTCATGTATTGTTGATTTTAAAGAATTTAGAATGTATGTAACATTCTCTAAGTTTAATTGAGCGCCATTTAATTTTTTAAATCCCGAAATGTTAAATACAGAATAATTAAAGTTATCCAAAATCAAAATAACTTCTTTAAAAGTTACATTTAAATCTTGTTCTATCAAAAAAATATTTTCTTTAATAATTTCTTGGATAACATCTGGATCTGTAATTTTTTTTTCTTTAATTCCTTGAATAGGTGTAGAATTTTTATATAAAATTTTAAAATCATCATTTTCAGATAGAACACCCACAACAAAAACAAATTCTAAATTATTTATTTCCAAAAAGAGATTTGTAGAAAATTTTTGCATTTTTATTTTAAAATGAGTTGATCGTCTATTCTATAATCAAAAATTTTATATTTTTCAAAAATATCTTTATCTTTTAAATTTTGAAAGTTTTTAAGACTTTTTTGATAATTTTTAATAGGTAGTTTAATTGTTTTATTTGTCCAAGTAATTAAATCCCATCTTTTACTCTCAAAAAAATAAAATTTACTGATAGTGTTAACTGGAAAATTGATTATTTTTAGATTTGTATAAAAATTAGTAAAATTAGGTCTATCACTAAAAACAATCGGTAAGTTCTCAAAATTTTTTAAATAAATATATTTTATTACCTTATCTTTATCAGTGTAATAATATTTAACATTTTTATTTTGTAAAATAAATATCGGTTTTTTTTCAACTATCTTTATTTTTAATTTGTTTGGAAATATTCTTTTAATTTCAAAACTTTCAATAAAACTATTCTTATCGATTTTTTTTTCGATATTTTTTGATCGCAAAATTAAAATATTCTGATCATATAAAAAAGAAAACTCCTTTTTAATTTTTTCTTTAGTTAGAATATTATTATTCTCTATAAATATTTCCTTTACCTTCAATTTTGAATTTATCGATGAACTATTCTGAGATTTATAAGTGCTGAATAATAATAAAAGGAATAATGCAATAAGAATATTTTTCTTCATCTATTTAGGCTTGCGTCTAATAAAATTTTCTCTACTAAATTATGAAAATTAATACCTAAATAATTTGCTATTTCAGGAACTAAAGAGAGGTTTGTCATGCCGGGTTGTGTGTTAATTTCTAAAAGGTAAAATTTATTTCTATAAAACTTAAAATCTGATCTCGTTACACCTTTGCATTCTAATGCTTGGTGAGCTTGTTTAGCAATTTTAAGAACTTTCAAATATTCCGTTTTTTTAATTTTTGCAGGCATAATATGTTCTGTTTTAGCTTTTTTTGTATATTTAGCTTTATAATCGTAAAAAGTTCTCTTAGGAACAAGTTCAATCGCACCCAATGGTTTTTTATTTAACACTGCAACTTGTATTTCTTGACCTCCTACATATTGTTCAAAGATAAGTTCACCATAGTTTTTAAAAAGACTCCTAGAATTATTTATTAGCTCTTTTAAATTCCTAGATATTTTTACACCTAAGCTTGAACCCTCGTTAATAGGTTTTGTTACAATCGGAAATTTAATTTTATTTATCAAAATTTTTCTTTTCAAATCTCTTTCTTTAAATTTATCTTTACTTATTACAAAATATTTTGGAGTTAAAATTTTTGTATTTCTAAATATTTTTTTTGATATTATTTTATTCATTGCTTTATAAGAGCTTACTACACCAGAATGTGTATAAGGAATCCTAAGGTATTCGAAATAGCTTTGAGCAATACCATCCTCACCTCCTTTACCATGCAATGCATTAAAAATTACATCAATATCTCTTTTATTTATTTCATTTAGATTTTTAAATTTTGGATCAAAGGCTGAGACTAAATATCCTTTTTTTTTTAAAGCTTTCATACAAGCTTTACCACTCTCTAGGCTTATTTGTCTTTCTCCCGAATTTCCTCCTAGGACTACTAAAACTCTTTTAAATATTTTCTTTTTCACCTATTATTTTAATCTCAAGTTCAAGATTAATTCCTAGTTTTTCATTTATAGCTTGCCTCACCTTATAAATTAATTTTTCTATATCTGAAGATTTGGCTTTACCGTTATTCACAAAAAAATTACAATGCTTTTTTGAAATAATAGCATCTCCAACTTCAAATTTATCACACCCAGTTTCTTTTATTAATTGCCAGGCTTTTTTTTGATTATTAAAATTTTTAAACGTACTTCCACAGGTTTTAATTTGACTAGGTTGGGATATTTTTTTTTTTTCAATCAATTCATTTTGTTTTTTTTCTATATTTTCTTTAGAAGTTTTAATTCCTTTTAACTTAACAGAAGTAATAATTAAATTAGATGGTAAATTTGTATTTCTATAAAAAAATTGAATTTCGTCTCTTTTTAACTCTTTTTCTTTGCATTCATTAAAATCTATGACTTTCGCTGAAAGTAAAACTTTTGAAATATCGTTTCCATAACATCCGCTATTCATAATAACAGCACCACCTATCGAACCAGGAATGCACGAAAGAAATTCGAGATTACCAATATTATTATCTCTTGCAAAATTAGAAATTTTTCTATCAAGTGTGGCAGCGCCTACTTCAATAGTATTATCATCAATTAATTTAATTTCAGAAAAACTTGGTCCAAGTTTAATCACCACCCCCTTTATGCCGTTATCTCTAATTAGTGTATTTGAACCTGCACCCAAAATTGTAATATTCATTTTCCTTGTTTTGTTATGCTTCAGAAAATCGATAAGCTGATTTTTATTTTTCGGCTTGAATAAATACTCTGCAGGTCCACCAAGATTAAACCAGCTATAATTTGCGAGTTTAACATTATTAGATAAACTGTTGTTAAATTTTATTATTAGATCTTTATTTAAACTCATAAAACAAACTTTAATTCTCTCATGTATTTAGATATTAAACCAGCTCCCATACCGATTACAATCTCGTTGCTAATTAAATTTTTTCTTAAAAATTTTTGAAGATCTTGAAAATTATTCAATATTATAACTTGTGATCTTGAGAACTTTGAAATTGATTTTGCAAATTCAATTAAATTAAAGTCATTATCTTTTTTTTCACCTGCTGCGTATAATGGACAAAGAAGAACTAAGTTAGAGTTGAAAAAAGATTTTGCAAACTCTCTCTTTAAAGATAAAACTCTAGAGTATCTATGGGGCTCAAATACCGAAATGATTTTTCTATTTTTATAAACATTTTTAACACTCTCTAAAATAGAAGTAATTTCAGTTGGATGATGTGCATAATCATCGTAAAAATCATTTTTATTTTTTTTAAAAATTTTAGTCATTCTTCTTTGAACTCCAGAAAACTTTTTAAGAGATAGTTTAATTATATTTTGATTTACTCCTAAATTTAGACATACGCTAATAGCTGCAGCAGCATTAAGAGCATTATGTTTGCCTAATAATTTTACCTGAATATTTTTGATTTTAATATTTTTTTTTTTTATATTCTTATAACTCAAATCGAAGGTAGTGAAATTAATTCCATACCTTATTTTTGAAATACGATAATCTGCTTTTTTGTTTTCCCCGTAAGTAAGAATATTTTTATTATTAATTTTATTATGTATTTTTTTAATATTTTTATCGTCTATACAAATTATTGATTTACCTGTTGGTGGTGTTTTTTCTATAAATTTGAGAAATGAATTTTGTAAATTTTGAAAATTTTTATAAAAGTCCATGTGCTCATAATCTATATTCGTTACAATTGAGTAATTTACAGGAAGCTTAAGAAAACTACCGTCAGACTCGTCTGCTTCTAAAATAGCCCAATCTCCTTTTCCTAGCTTAGCATTAGTTTTGAATGAATTTATTACTCCACCATTAATTATCGTTGGGTCAAGTCTCTGATCTGATAGAATTTTTGATATAAGTGAAGTAGTTGTGGTTTTTCCGTGGGAGCCAGTAACAATTATATTTTTTTTTAAAGAAACAATATCTGCTAGTACCTCAGCTCTTGAATAAATTGGTATTTTTTTTAATTTTGCATATTTAATCTCGCAATTAGTTTTTTTAATCGCTGAAGATTTTACCAATATTGTAGAACTTTTAACATTTTTAGTTGAATGGCCAATGAAAACTTTAATACCATTTTTTAAGCAACTAATAGTATTTTTACTTTTATTTTGATCACTTCCCTGAATTTTGAAACCCATGTTTTTCATTATCTGAGCTAAACCACTCATTCCAATTCCGCCTATACCAACGAAGTGAATAATTTCTTTTTGACCTAAATTAATTTTTTTCATTAATTATCTTTTTTAATATCAGATCAATATTTTTAAAGACATTTTTGTCAGAATATTGACTTTGACTAAATATAATTTTTTTCAATTTTGAAGTATTCTTATAAATATCTTTCATAATTGAAAGTAATTTAGTGTTCAAATCTTTTTCCTCAATTAATAAAGTGAAATTTTTCTTTTCATAAAAAAGAGCATTTTTAAGTTGGTGATTGTCTGCAGAAGACGGCAGTGGAACAGAAATGAAAGGTATATTAGCATTTGTTAACTCGGCTAATATTGATGAGCCGGACCTTGTTATAGCTAAATTTGTTTTTGAAAAGAACTCAGTTAAATTATTGCTGAAATTGAAAATCTCAAAATCAATTTTAGACTCCTCATAAAATGATTTTAAATATGTATTTTGACTTGGCAAACAGTGCTGGAAAATTCTTATAGGTACTCCCTGATTTGAACATTCTTTAAAAATATTTGGAAGTATTTCTCCAAATATTTTTGCTGCTTGGCTACCTCCTAAAACGAGCACATTAATTTTCTCTGAAACAAAATTACTAGATGTTTTTTTAAAATCAATTATATCTTTATCTATTATATTTCCAGTTTCAAATATTTTATCTTGATATTTATTTTTAATACCTTCAAGACTTTTATATGAAACAAATATTTTTTTAGCGAATGGTAAAAGATATTTATTAGCTTTTCCAATTATTAAATTATTTTCATAAACTATAAATTTAATTCTTAAAATTACTGCAGCTATACAAATAGGGAACGATGCGTATCCACCCATTCCAAAAATCACAGAAGGTCTATTTGATATCAAAAAAAATAGTGCCCTTAGAACTGAATAAGAAATAGAAAATATTGAGAAAAACAATTTTAAAGTGTTTTCATTTAGAAAAGGTGATGACGGTAGTATAGAAATTTTAATATTATTTTTTTTTTCCAAATATTTGTATCCTCTACGATCTGTGACTATTTCGATACTATAGTTTTTTTCAGTTAAGTGTTTAGCTAAATGGTAGCCTGGAAAAACGTGACCACCTGTTCCTCCAACAGCAATTATTGCTCTGAATTTTTTATTCATAAAGATAAGTCTTGTTTTTTGTATAATTTAATATCGTACCTGCAAGTATCGCACTTCCTATAAGAGATGAGCCTCCATAGCTTAGAAATGGCAATGTCATACCCGTTGTTGGGATTAAGCTGGTATTAACACCAACATGAATGAATGTTTGAAATATAAGTAGTGAAGCTAAACCACATAGAGAAATTTTTATCAATTCATCCTCTTGATTAACACAATTCTTTATGACTCTAAAAGAAATGTATAAAAAAATTAAAATTATAATGATTGAAATTATTGAACCATACTCTTCTGAAATTATTGCAATAATATAATCAGTATGTGCTTCAGGCACACTGTCTTTTAAAATTCCTTCTCCCATACCCTGTCCAGTCAAACCCCCAAGCTTAATCGCATCTAATGCAGAAGTAGATTGAAATTGGTCACCTTTACTCGGGTCTATAAATGAAATCAATCTATTTATGACATAGCTAAATTTTTCGGGCATCATAAAAAACATTAAGCTAATAAAAATCAAAAAAAATGCTAGAAAACTAAATATAAAAATTAAACTTAATCCTGATATAAATATAGTAGCAATCCAAGTACCAGTTAATAAAATTGATTGTCCAAGATCTGGCTGATCAATTAACAAAATAATTACTGATAATAAAAGTAAAAAACTTAAAAGATATTTAAAATTTTTGTTACTAAATTTTTTTAAAGTTAAAATTTTTACAGTTGCCAATATAAAGAAAGGTTTGACCAACTCTATGGGTTGAAGACGAAAAAAGTAAAAATCTAACCATCTTTTTGCTCCTTTAATTTCAACGCCAAAAAAAGGTACTAAGGCTAAAAATATAAAAGAAATAACGAATAATGGGGTAATAAGTTTTTTTAACAAGGAGGTATCTAAAATTGAAATCAAAATCATTATAATAAAAGCTAAAGAGGTAAAAATTAAATGTTTTGAAAAAAAGAAATAATAATCTTTATTTAATCTCTCTCCAGCTAGCGAAGAGGTAGAGGAAAAAGAAAAAAACAAACCAAGAAAAAATAGTGTTATAAAACAAAAAAAAATTTTTTTATCTATGTTACGCCAATAATTTATAATCTTAGGTTTAGATATGTTTATTTGCATAATGTTTACTTAGTCTTTTAAATTCATTTCCTCTTTTTTCAAAATTTAAAAACTGATCAAATGAAGCAGCAGCAGGACTTAAAAGTATATTATTATTTTCTCTTTTTGATAATTTTATATCTTTAAGAATATGTATTAAAGAATTTTTTATATTTTTAGATATTTTATAATTTACTTTATTTTTTAATTGATTTTTGAAAAAATTAGTATGCTTTCCAATTAAATAACATTTGACAATATTTTTGTTCAAGTTCGTTAAGTTAATATTATCATTTTTTTTCGGTAACCCTCCAACTATCCAATAAATATTTTTTGTATTCGCTAAAGCCATTTTAGAAGCCTCAAAAGTTGTGGCTTTAGAATCATTAATAAAAACACAATTTTTCTTTTCAAGGAAAACTTCATATCTGTGTGGCAATCCTTCAAAGCTTTTTAATGAATTTAAAAATAAATTTTCTGGTATCCTTAGAACTTTAGAGAATGCAAGCGTGTATGACATATTCTCATCATTAATATTTGAATTGAGATAAAGATTTTTAACTTTATTTTTTAATTTTAGATAATCTTCAAATTTAGGAATAATTAATTTTCCAGATAAATTTTTTTTTTTAAATTTAAGCTTAAACTTTTCGTTTAAGAAAGAATATTGATTTTTTTTTTGATTTTTAAATATCTTAAATTTTGAATTGATATAGTTTTTCTTACTGCCATGCCAATCTAGGTGATCATTTGTGATATTAAGCAGCATTGCATAGTCTGGACAAACAAATTTTGAATATGCAAGCTGAAAGGATGAAGCTTCTATGATTAGAAAAGTATTTTTTCTTATACTTAAATTGAGTAGCGGTGTTCCTATGTTTCCTCCTAATAATACTTTATATTTATTTTTTTTGAGAACATGGGAAATAATTTTACAGGTTGTTGACTTTCCATTTGTTCCAGTTACAACTATACTTTTAAAGTATCTTTTAAGTAAAAAAATTAAGTCTAAATCAGTAATTATTTTATGTTTATATTTAAATAATTTTTTTTTATATTTTGATTTATTTAAATTTATACCTGGACTTAAAATTATATAATCTACTTTTTTCAAAGTTTTATTGAGAAAAATAGGTCTTTTTTTTTTGTATAAGTTCTTTATTCTGTCATCCCATACTAAGAAATTTTTGATATTATTTTTTTTAAAAAAATTTATTACTGATTTACCTGTCAAGCCCAAACCATAAACTAAAAAAGATTTTTTTTTTAATTTTTCGATTGTATTCATTCTACCTTAATTTTAATGTCGCCAATCCCACTAAAGCTAAAATAATAGCTATGATCCAAAAACGAATTACAATTGTTGATTCTGCCCACCCTTTTTTTTCAAAATGATGGTGTATCGGGGCCATCTTAAAAATTCTTTTCCCTGTTAATTTAAAAGATGCTACCTGAATAATCACTGATACAGTCTCTAATACGAACAAGCCTCCTATGATGGCTAATACTATCTCATGTTTTACAATTATTGCTATTGC
>MDTA01138969.1_pt1 | contig 14799 bp, 10 predicted proteins | sample 811151 | NCBI WGS metagenome assembly MDTA01 (sample SAMN05326648, study PRJNA326480) | marine metagenome | isolation source: seawater | place: Indian Ocean: South | collected 2010 | reverse complement strand
TCGAACCTCAGCGAAACCAGCCTGGTTCCCATATTTAAAACGAATGGTGTCATTTTCTGGGTGTTCTTTATATATCTTCCTCACTGCGTGTCCTATCATGCGTGGAAGCTCTCTATCCGATTTCAGATACAGTTCACCGATCATCTCTTTCGTTATGTGATCAAAATTTGGAGAATCAAAGTTGTTGTAATTGATGATATTGTTAGTGTTGCTTGTATTATTTGTCATTGAATTCGTGATGTTATACGTATTATGAACGACCTGTCCTTTTTGGGTCAAAGCAGCTCTTAATTCATGAATCTGTGCTTCTAGTTGGTCAACTTTATCATCTCTACTGTCCGGAGGTTTGCACTGTGCTTTTTTGACATGTCGATACTTTGCCTGTCTATTCAAAAACACCACACCACATGTTGGACATGTCAAGCCTTTCCTCGTTGTTTGAGCATTGTTATTATCGAGTGTTACATTATCGTTACGAACCGTTACGTTTTTTCTTACCGGTGTGACAAACGTTACGTTTTCGTTACAATTTCGAAGGATTTCATCATCGATGCTCTCAGTCTCCTTCGGTTTGCATGGTTTTTTCTTATTGAGATGGAGTGTTAAATTGTATTTTCGGGGAGTCGAGTAATCGCAGTGTGGGCACTTGAAAACATTGCTAGTTTTTGCCATATTTGCTACTAAGTATTTTTATTACTAAATCTCTACATTTTATTTTTAAATAGTTTTCAGCTAATTACTAAAAAACTAAAAAAAATTAGTAACTTTCGTATATATATGCAACTTTTTGAAATTACAAATTCTATTTTAAAAAAAAATATTTTTTTTCAAAAAACTTTTTCGAAAATGAAAAAGCAAATAACTTTTTTCACCTCAAAAGATAACACCCTTCGAATTTAAAGATGAGACTGGTTCTAAAAGTTAACGATCATTTTAAGTTTTCAAAAAAATCAAAGTCTACAGGTTATGGGTTTTTTTGGCTCCGCTGCAATCCCAGCCTCATTTTTTCAAGCGCTCTCCTCAGAACTGTTTTATTACTTTGTTAATTTGATCCACTATCAACTGCTCATCACAATCCTTGGCGAAGTTAACGTTGAAGAAAATCTCTTTTGTGATGTCTCCCTTATAGTTTTCTGATACTTGAAAATTAAGATATAGTAAGTTATTTATTTTGAACGTGTTTCTATGATTGGATATCATATCATATATTCTTTCATTAGATGGGAACGAATAACTGGCTTTTTGTTTTTTCTTTTGATAGATTGATAAGAAATTGCGTTTATAAGAAGCGAATTCATTAGATTTGATCGCATTAAATTCATAGACATTCTCATTTGAGTCTTCTTTAGCGTGCTCCATTCGTGAGTTGTACGTTTTGAAATTTGTTTTTCGAAATGATTTGTATTTGAGTTTCTTGACCTTCTCAAAGATGTCATAGAATGTGTTATCCGAGACATTAGTGTCATAGTGCAAATCATCTTTCTTTTTACCAATTACAAATACTTCGATGTAATTTACTCCATCACAAAAAAGAGGGAGCTGCATTGATTAAGTTAAATTCAAATATGATATCTTGTTTATAAATCCTTTTTGCGATAAGGTGAAATGAAAAAAATAACTTTAAGAATCGCCGCCCCATGTACCTGTTTTAACATTTGAAGGCACGTTAGTGTCAGATTGATTGACTTTGATCTCATCATCTTCATCAAAGTCTTTGGTCGTCCAGAAATCGAAACAATTTTTGTCATCATCATATGCTTCGAACGACGGGTCGGCACCTTTCAAATTTGTACACATCTGCAGCCGATTACCTTTCGCTCGAAGCGCTACATTTTCATTTAATCTAATGAAATCCGCCGATTGATTATTAAGAGAGTTTCTGTTGATCGTCTCCAATGATATATCAGCTTTCATTTTTGATTCAAGCATGTCATATTTTTTATTTTTCGCTTGCATTTCCTGCAATTTTCGGGTATTCGTAACGATACTTTTTCTCAAGTCCGTAACATCCCCAGAATCAAATGACTTTAAGTCCCTGATTTGGTCATCTTGTACTATTGCCTCAAGTCTTTCTTTGCTAACAGGATTAAGGTAAACCAATGTTTTCTCTTCACTGTCCGCCGATTTTTTCCTTGCGTAATCCCTCTCCAATATTTCTTTTGTAGCGACATTTGATAAATCAACTTTAGGAAGAGGAACCTTTGTTCTAGCGCCAGAAAGGTAGCTAAGAACAAGGTCATTACCTTCTACTGTAATGCCCTTGATAGCAACTTCTGATCTTGGCAATTCAACAATTTGTTTAGCAAGCTGTGGGTCCGAGAATGTGACTTCTAAAACATTGTTGGCCTTATCCATTGATATGCCACTTACAGTTTTCCTCAGAGAAGGATCACTCAATGCGTCGCTGACGGCGCTTGCTTTTGCGTATCGTTTATCTAAAGCTTCAGAGAGTGGTGTGCCGTTGAATTTTATGTTGTTGAGTTCAGATGATTTCAGGTTTATCTTTTCAGCATTTATATTTTCCGCAGATATAGTGTTTGGAAATGTCACTGTGTTTGGCATGTATTTGTCCGCATTTTCTCGCATATCTTTCCGAATCTCTTCATGAAGATCGCTTGGATCTTGCTTATTAAAAAATTTGCTATTTTGTTGTGCCCCTGATATTGCCATGAAATTTTTGATGTTTGTTTTTACAGAGTCTATTTCCTGCTTGACATTTACTTTATTATTAGGATCCCCTATGAACAGATAGGGTGTGGTGACCGATTTTGGTTTGATCCCGCCCTCTGCATTTTTAATGTACTTTTCTACTTGTCCTCCAATTCCACTATCGGAAGAAGACTGCGACTTTAATATTTGCTGGTCTATGAATTCAGATAAGTTATTATCGTCACTATCCTTTATATTTTTGAAGTTGTTTATGTTAACTTTCGTTGAATTCAAATTCAAGCCTGCGCCATTGAAATTAACCTCATTTCCGAGTCTCTTCCAGTTGAAGTCAGAGTCGTTGAAATTTATTACACCGTTTTGCATGTTTAATTCGCCTCGTCGCAGGTTCATCTTACCATCTTTCATTTCTAAATTCTGATCAGGCTTAAATCTTACAGATTTATTTGGTGAAATGTGGGAATCTGATTGGAAATCTTTGCTGTATATAGGTACGCTTCCGGTGGTCCGTTGAGTTGTTAAACCATTCATCTTCAGGTCGTTGAGTAATGATGAAAATTTGACACCCTGAACAGTCAAATCTTTCTCAATTTCTGCGGTTTCAGCATTGATAGATGTTAGATCAACTTTCGCGTCCTTCATCTTTTTCACGAGATCATCATCTGATACATGGTCCTGGAATGCTTTTGCGTATTCAGCTTTCGTGTTGCCTACCTTCCCAGCAATCTGAGTGGCGTTCTCATTAATTTTTTTGTTTGTAAGGGCGTTTTCCTGCTTAACTGTTTTCAGAATCTCCATTTTTGTTTTTACGGTGTTACCTTCAATTTTTTTTGAGTTTTCTTGTATTCTGTCGTTGAGATCATTCAAGGAAATGTCTCCATTCAATCCTCCTGTGACGCTTTTCAACATATCTTTGAGTTCTTCATTATTGCGATTTATCGATTCAACATTTGTAATTAGTTTTTTATCTACCCTGTTGATATCGTCTTCGTTGTTTTTTACATCTCGGTATATATCTGTTGAAGACATCGCTTGATTAATTTTCTGTGGGATCTCAGTAACTTTCAAATACTCTTCTCTGATCCTATTTATTTTGGAGTCATTGTCATCTAATCTTCTTCCATAACTTGCAATGTTATTCTTGTTTGCAGAGGTCTGAGCGATTAAACTGTTCATGTTGTTGAAGTCAGGTTTATCGTCAAAGTACCTTTCGTTCATCTTGTTCTCTAAATCATCTACACGAAGGAAAGATTTCTTGTATTGGTTATCGTTGTTACTTATTGTTGTTTTAATGTTCTGATCTTGTCTCTTGTAATCCTTCTCCAACGCTGAAATTTTATTTGACGTTATGTCGCGTATGTTATCTAACACAGCTGCAGCTTTATCATCCATTTTCACACTATCAGATACGAACGATTGAAATTTGGAATCTATGAAGTTCATTGTATCTTTGTTCAGTTTAGATGCGTAATTCATGTTGTCCTGTAATTTTGAGGTGGTTTTACTTTTAAAAGAGTTGAAATCATTTGTAAGCATGCCATGTCTATCGTCCAGATTACTGTGATTGAATTGCAACTCCCCAACCTTCGCATCGTTAAACACTTTGTATTGATCTAATTTGTTGTTCAAAACATCAGCTCTTTTATTGATTAATTCGTTGTTTGTTCTGACTCTATCTGTAATACCAACAACGTTTGCATTAGTTATGTTCTTGAATCCTCGGAATCTCGTGTCTATGTTTTCGGTCCTCAGCTTAGACTCTCTTTCTACACGACTCATCGAATCTTTTATCCCACGATGTTCATTTAATATTTTAGCGTCGTTTTCGTTGACGTTATTTATCAGCGCCAAGATTTGTTTCTTAGTCAATTGATTGTTAGCGATAATCTGTTCATTTATCTTGTCTGTGTTCGACCTTATATTGTCGATATTTCTATTATTACCTGCAATGTACAATGCCGAAGTAGATGCAGCCCCGAGGGCGAGGATAGATACAAGTACGGATAAAGCGTTATACATATCACCTATTATTGTATACAAAGAGAAAAAGAATTTTTGAATATCATCATCTACTGACTGGACTGATCTCTTTATTGATCTCTTGATAAATATTATCAAGTTCCACATACATTTTTGCCATTTTCTCTAATCCCCGTTTACCGAGTCGTTGACCCACCCCAGCTTCAGCGTTCTTCAGATCAACAATCCTGGATTGAATAGCTCGATCGAGTTCTTCTTTTGTTCCTTGTGGGGGCTTATACGTATGTTTCTCAAATTCCTTTGCAATTTCTTTGAGAATGTTCTGCATTTCAACGGTTAATCGGCCCTGATATTTTACATAAAATGCCTCTTTTACTTTCAAGAAGCCGTTCTTCAATATTGTTACCAATCTTTCAATAAAGTTATTCAAAAACTCTCTTCTTGCTTTGAATAAATCCTTGGCATTGACAAAGGCACCTTTCATTTGTTCTATAGATGTCGCTATGTTTGCAGTATTTGCATTACCACCGACAAATTCAGGTTTGGGGGAAGCCTGGGGAAATGGTTCCAGTTCAGGGTTGATTATACGTGGCTGTGAACTAACTTGACTAGACAACGGAGAAGCAGCAAGTGCATTGTTCTTGTTGCTAGGCTGGTCTTCTGCTGCTTCAGAAGTCACTGCTTCTATATTTTGATTTAAGGTTGCAAGAAGACTCTCCAGCTCATTGATCAAATTGAAATCGGAAGCTTCACCTTCCATCGTTTCCAAAGATTGTAGAATTTGGGGGTAATCTCCTTGGTCTACAAGTTTTTCTTGCCGCTTTTGAAGATCTTTTACGAGTGCTATCGCGCGAATAGTCATAACATTAATTGTATGATCAACTAGCAGCGAATCGAACTTGTAGAATTTGATGTATTTTTCCATAAGCTCAAATTTATTATTTATCTCAATTTTGATCTGTTTCAATTCTTCGGTTGGACTATCCGTATTACCTATTTCTTTATTGTAATCTTTGATTGATTTGATATTAAAAGTTCTCAGCTTCTTCAGTTCATCTTTCATCTTTATAACGTCATTCCTATAATCGGCTTCTACCTTGCGATCCTGGTCGATATTGAACAAGTCTTTGTATTCATCAGACTCAAAATTATATCTTATGGCTCGGTCAATGATATCTTTGATTTTTTCAACAACTTCTGCTCTACCAAAATCTCCAAACACATAGGTTGATTTGTCAGAGAGTCTCAACTCAAGTATCGACCTTCGAGCTAAATTACTGTCCGGAGAGTTTAATTCGTCATTATCTGTATTGCCGAACCCAAAAAACGACATTGATAAAATCTATATTGAATTAAACAAAGAAAATAAAAATGATTTTCTTATTTTCCTCCTAAATAGTTTAGGTTATGGGTCGTTTTTTTCAACTTTTTCAAAGAGCATCTTGAACACACGCGTCCGACATATAACACACGCCCCGGGAAAACATGTCAATATCCGATTCTCTTAAAAATTTAATGTCGATTGTCTTTGAATACCGAGACAAAGTTCCTGGAGGGGTGCATTTACAAATGTGCAACGAACTTGGGGCTTTGTGGACCATGACGCAGCATTCCGAACAAGCAAACTCGAACGGCAGTAGCATCTCTTACGAAACGGCGGTTGGGGAAAATGAAACTATTGATCGCGACGTTTTCATCGAACTGGATTCATATATCTTCCACGTCAACACTGCCATGGAATACGACTCCGAATATTTCCAATGGTGTAAGGACGTGAAGGAGTGGATGGCCGACCCTGGTAAGAAGACGGTTCCGGAAAAGTATTACAAAAGATGCACGGAATTATTTTTGAAGAAATTGAATATAAACTACGTCCCACTTGGAGACAAGAGTTTCACGCTAGAAGGTCTTAGACAATACGGGGTAAAATTGGGTATGGACGATGAAGCTGTATACAAATTCTACTTCGCTCAACTCGGTATTCTTTACGATAACCTCATAAGTAAAGAGCTTTTCACCTCTGACTACTACTGGGACGAGTTTACCCGCAGTTCCGGACACGAGCATCTGTTACGATTCTTACAACAAGGACAAAGATCTATCTTTTGGAGAAGTATATGGAACATGCAAAGATATAACCGTGTAGACCGGCTGAGTACGTACGACGAAAACGTATCCGGAGCAAACGTATCAATTCAGAGTACATTTGTCGCGACATAAAAAAAACAATTCAGCTGTAGAATTGGCACTCCGCGCCATAGGTGTATTCCTCAGTGTTAAATGCACTATCACACGTTACGTTATCAAAAGGCAAGAGGGTTTAGCCATATCTTTATTTGTAAAATGAACAATCTTTTTCGTGCCCTTGTTTAGTGCTTCCTCTATTTGAACATCCGTATCACCCCAGCGTTCGCCACGAGCACCGTGAAGAGAAGGAGTGTGTTGAACAAGCCGCGGAGCAATTTGTCGTCATGAAGTTGAAACGTAATTGCGGGTCGACTTCCTGGGATATCCCTGAATGGAATTTCACCAATGCTGTGTTCGTGAGGTGGAACGCATGGTTGTTCGATTTTCATGGAAGTGCATGTATTTTTTCTGTAATTGAAGACATTTCCTTCGGTTGAATTGCAAGCTAACTTCATTTTTGACTTCTTCACACATATATCCTCTGAGTCCCCATTATTGAGGCATTGCTTATGATCAAGATCTTCTATATAAACATTCGCGTTATCATCTAGGTCGTATCTCTTGTCATCTTTGAAGCAATATCTATTCAATCTAGACTTTTCATTAATTATTTTGTGGTCGTGTATATCTTTTCGAGGAGATTGAAACATATTATGATTCCAAGAGCAAGTATGTTTGACGTCATCCCACAAGCATTCGTCATTACAATTTCTCTCTGTCTTGATATCCTCGCACTGTTTAACCTTCATTGAACATGTGCCGTTAAGCTCATCACCGGTCCATTTACACCGCGCATACTTATCACACTCTTTAAGCGTGGCTGCTTTCGAGCATTGAGATCTAAGACAAACTATTTTATCTTTTGTAAGGACACGTTCGTCAATTGTTTTCTCCATGTTTTTATCAGCATGTGTCATATTTTTATCGGCATAATTATTTACTGGTTTTTCCCTCCTAGGAAAAAGCCATATGTAACAGAACAAAATAGATATAAAATGCAATATAGCTTGTTTAAAGAATGTTGATTTATTGCTTTGTGTATATGAGAAAATAACGAGAATCGCACTTACAAATACGAATATATGCTTTAGCTCCATTGAATAGTACGAATATTTTTTTGAGAGTTTAGACCGATCAATTATCTTTTTTTCTCAACAAGAATATAATGGACACTGTTTTGTCACTGTTCTCTACGACACTTTTAGTCGTTCTCATATTCGTCGTGTACAAAAATAATCGTGATATTGATAAATTAAATGACTCTGCGGTCAATATCAATCAATACATCAAGCGAGGAGAAGTTAATGATGATCACATATTCAAGACTAATACTGAAATAATGAATTATCTTCGTTCAAGGGACAGCATGAAACAAGAACTCGAGTTGCTGAAAGCTAAGGTTAGATCTAATGAAGAAGTAAACATTGAACAAAACAAAAGACTGGAGAAATCTGATCGCATCGACAAAGAACACAACAGGCAAATATCTGAGATTCAAGATACTTATAGGTCGGATATAAACTACCTGGTAAACCTAAGTCTAACTGACATGAGGAAACATTTTCCCAATGAATCAGAAGATGAGAATTTGAAAAAATATCGAGAATTGCTCTATTTTTATGTCTTGTTAAGTTTGAAAGAGTATAACTCTTTACTTTCTATGCCTTTGGATGAATTCATAAACATGTACGGTAATGATGTGGCATATGTATTAGCTGAAAGCATATACACTTTCAAAGTGTACAACACTACAGATGGATTTCCATCCACATTGCTTATCAGAGATGAGATAAAGAAAATTCTCAAAGATTCGGTAAAATTGAATTTCCTGGTCAGAACATATTTCCCAAGAATGTTCACGTACATTGAGACGAATAGGGAAAGTCTGTTTGAAAAGCTGGACGAGATCTCTAAATCCAGAGGCAAATCTTTTGAAGGTTTTTTTACCTCTTCCCCCGAAGATCCGTTTTGGAAGTTCGTCATGCAGGAGTCCAAGGTAGATGTTTCAAAGCTTAACGCTAAGGTAAAGATGTATTTGTTCGATGAGTTGCCTACATTCTACACAAGATCTCTCTATTTTAATGCGGATCAAAATGCTTACATAAAGGAGTTGGAAGATAATATGGTTACGATGCCTCTTAAATCTTGCTCGTCACTTGAGGAGTTTTACAAGTCGTGGAGCTCATTTAATGTCGTCAAGAAGCCGGGTATCGCAATGGTTCCTGAAACCGAAAAAACAAAACTGCTAAAAAACATGATCAATACGAATAAGATATTCAAAGGAATCTATATGAGAAGAGTCGAACAGTATAACAACATTTTGGCAAAACTACCAAAATGCGACCTCCCTGTGTTACCAGTTGAACACAGAGTGTTTTACGATTCAAAAGATCTAACAAACGTAAACACTAAAGAAGAAGAAGGCGATGACAAAAAAATCTCAAATGTACTGAATCTTCTTTGAACTCATCTTCAACTTGAATGCGATTGTCTGTCTCAATATGTTTGAATAGCGATCAGGCGCCAACCCACGGTGATATATGTTTGATTTGAACATGACGGCTCTTTTCACATATGGCTCAATGTTTATTATCCCATCTTTCATTTTCATCTGTGTAAATCCTCCTATAGAATCGATATTACTTTCATTTATGTCGCTTACATATATTAGTAGAGTGTACCTATCATCATGCTCGTGATCTTGATGGTAGCTACCATCTTGACCGTAGGTTTGACCGTTCGCATATACGCGGTCAACATCGAACTTCTCCCCATACCTTGTTTCAACCAACCTCATGATTTTTTTTATGAACGCAATATTAAATTGCGTGAATAATTGACAAAACCAAAATGTTGTTGCTCCTTCAACCGAGGAGTACCCTCCGTGTTCCCATTTGGAGTTATTTATCGCGGCTTTAGCATCGTCTAACAAATTATCTGATAAGAAATCGTCGATCACGTCCAGCTCCTTCATGACCAATTAATTATCATAAAACCGCTAATCTTTAAGTTCGTTTTGATTTGAAATCTGGTGTCGTATAAGTATTGTCAATATCATATTCGGCCAATTGTTTCTTGCGTTGTTTCTCGAGATTGATTATTTCCTGTTCACAAATATGTATTTTGTAAGCAAACATTTCTGAGTTAGATTTCCATAAATCCAAAGCAATACGACAGCGAAGCAGATTTATGTCACTCGGATGAACCCTAAACTCATAACTGTCTGCTTTGTTCTGTAATTCGTCACGTGGAATCACGCAATTTTTAAAACGCCCACAATAACCTAATAACTTCTTCAAAAATGCGCACACATAATATCCACAATCAATTTGATTTTTCTGATTTGAAACTTCCAGCTTAATATCGTCGAAAATACGTACTCTCCGCGGAGAATAAATCTTCTTAACATACTTTTTTAGTATCTTTGTTATGGATTCGGTATCATGTCCATATGGATTTCCAACATAAGAATCTAAATGTAAGAAATACCCCTCTGAGAAATACCCCCCCCGATACCTGTCAACTCCTAAACTTGTTCGAAAGTATGCCATCAAACTAAAGTGGTTTTCTTCAAAAATAGTGAACAAAAGTAAACTTTTCTGGTTCAAGTCCCGGGTGTTTATATTTTCATTTCCTTCGCACAACAACTTTGCCACGAACAATGTATCAAAAAGATGCACATTGTTTATATTTGTGTCTGAGGTAAGCTCTTTTAATGTTCTCAATAAAACATGTTGTAGAATCTTATCGTTCATCATTCTGCCCTCCTTCAAACACGATAAATCTGAATTGTGTAAAGTTTCTCCGGTTGACGATGAGATGCCTTGGCACTGAATATACGTGCTTATAGTTCGGTTGTAACAGTTGTCACATTTCAAGTTTCTCAACTGATATCCAGGGGCATCGTTTGCTTTACATTTCTTTCCACAGCGACAAATTAAGTCTAAAGTTGTCTGTGCCGCCAAGGCATCCCTCTGTTCTTCCATCCCGGCCGCCCTTTTGACTTTTGGTCAGTTGCCGGGAAAAATAGATACGATCTCCTCCAAACAAAGACGGTCACGATTTGATTTTTACTGCAAACCGTTCATACCGTGGATCATACCGGGGAGGGGAACTTTGAAGAAGATCAACCGCGCGCAACAGAGAGACGGCGGGCGTGAAGTTGTGCGCGGCGTGTTTCAAAAAAGTATGATATTTTTTTCAAATCATATTCAAAAAAAATTTGAATTTAAAAACTTATGTCAGGCAACATCTTCCTCACTTGCCGCGCGCATTTGCAGGCACCCCCATGACAGTAGATGGGATAGCGGAGGAGACCAAGAAGCGGCGTTTATACTCATGGGGTGAATGCAAAAAGCCGCCCAAGTCTGTCGCATTGGAGCTGTCAAGAAATATGTTACCGGATGGAGTAGTCACGCGCATCTCTCCAAGCACTTATAAGAACAACACTCCTCGAAAGAAAGCTCGCAAGCTAGATAAAGATATAAAGGCAACTCTCGACGATCCTGCAACCGGCTTTGATATAGGCGTGCTGCGACGCACATACATAAATAACTTTGGCCCGGCGCCAAATACAACAGATCCAATCGAGCTACGCGATCTGTTAATAGACGCCGCACTTGATGAACAAATAGCAGCAGGTATTGACTCGGTGGATATAATTCGCGAGTCAATACCTAAACATGCTTTCAATAACTTGCTAAGAGTAATTGAGCTGCATCGAGACGAGCTTGACTCTATGTCACCAAAACGACATAATATCGCAAAGAAAAGAAAGGCGTGTGTAGCGTGCAGAAGAGAGAAGGATTTATTAAGGAATCCCGACGGAACAATTTGGTGTAGTGGTTGTTGGGACATAGGAATGTTGAACACTCCAACTAAGGATAAGTTTTGAAAACATCATATGAGTAGCTCGAGTGGGCAGTGATCCGACCCCTCTACATACTGCAAAGTTTTGCAAGATTGGTGTACACCATTTTTAATGAAAAAGTAGTCTATTCGCCACCCTTTATTCTTCTTTCTCATTCCGCCTAAATTACTCCAAAATGTATAATGATTCGATAAAGTTAAATCTATTGACGATTTGAATGTATCAACGTATTCATGATCTTTTACCAAGGATGAAAGCCATCGTCTTTCTTCGTCGTGAAATCCTGCTACTTTGTTTTTGAATTTTTTCGCATCATACACATCCGAATCTTCGAGTGCAGCATTGAAGTCACCGCATAATATAATAGTTGAATCTGGATACCTCGTTTCTACCTCTTCTATATGTCGCATGAAATCAGCATTCCATTCATTTATCCGGTACGATAAGTTCTTCAATCCTTCACCGCTGTTTGGTACGTATACGTTGACAATGACAAGATTGTGATCTTTAAGTTTAGCAGTAAGTACTCGACCATTCAAATCGTGAGTAACATTTCCCAGTCCCACTTGAACAGATTCAAAGGGAAATTTTGATAATATACATGCTCCAGCGTATCCTTTCTTCGCGGCCTCTTTTGTATGAATTATGTATGGAAATTTCTCAAAGCCCTTTAAAGTTTTATTTCCATTCGCATCTTCACAAAGTAAGACATCCAGGTTACACTTTTGTTCTTGAAAACACAAGATTTCGTACTTCTGCTGATTCACTTCACTGTTCATGAATTTCATGAATGCCCCGTTTGAATCTTTCAACTTAGCGCGCAATCCATTAATATTCCATGTCAAGATTCTCATTTTTTCATATTGCACTCTTAAGTTTTAAGTGTTTTTTCCAAACAAAATTTTAGGGTTTTCAAAATATTTCAAATTTTATTTTGAGGTACACTCTGTCCAATCAGAACTCTCCATTTGAATTTTGACCAATCACCTCCTCGGAAATTAAAAATCTGTGACGTTTATTTTTTTTTAGGCGACACGCGCATCTCACAAAACGACGCAACCTTGACAAGATCTGCATACGTATCATCCAAACACGCCACGTCCAAGCATAAGCATAGCACGGCGTCGGACATGACGTCGATGTTCATAGGCAAAGGTGACGCTCAAATAATCGACTATTTAGTTTTTAAAAGACTAGGAGTATGCGACCCGATGGAAGTACTACGGACCGGCTTGGACGACCATCCCAACTCCGAGCCCATCACCGAGCCCATTCTATTACCTGGACACGACAGTTATAACTCAGATGAAATCGACAAGTTCGCCAATCGTGTCGTGTTTTTCAACAATCCTACTGGGAATGCAAGTAAGCAGAGATGTTTCTGGCTGGCAAAGAGCGGGAACACGTTAACCCTTAAGCCATTTGCTTCTGCTGTGAAGTATTATGACGAATACTTGGGATCTTCCGCCAAATGGAACTTAAACGACGTGCAAAGAATGATGGAAAGGGTTGATCCTGTTGATGTTCAGGAAAACCACCACACAGTATACCATGTCGCGATCGAAGACGAGGATGCTTCTGATAATGATTTTGAAGTGACTCCTGCTCCTATTGCAAATACTGCTTTGCCAAAATCCCCGGCTAAGGCCAAATCGCCGGCTAAGGCCAAATCTCCGGCTAACAATACATCATCACCGAATCCATCGCGCATTCTAAGGAGGACTTCAACAGGCGCCAGATTCAAGTCTCCTTCGGAACAGAAAGAGATAATGGATTTAGAAAGATCTGTCAAGGATAGGCAGAATGAACTAAATGCTGAACAAGCACGTTATCAAGAAAAATGGGAAAGGATTCTTCAAGATATCAAAACAGCTTTGGATAACATCGCCGCAGGACATGAAGCAGACAAAGACGCGCTTTCAATGTTTATATCCAACAGCATTTATAACAAGACTGGAAACTTTGAGGATCCACCGGAAGACTCTGATCCTGATGACCTCATCAAAAAGCTTCACAACTTTCTTAAGGATCACTGGAACACTAAATACCCCGAGCTTTATGGTAAAGCTTTGAGTCGTAAAGAAACAGAGCTAGCTACAAACATTGGTTACAAAAGTCCCACCGACATCGCAAAAGTGATTTCTGCCGTTGGTCATGATACTGATTCTCAATCTGATGAGCAGGAGCAACCTGCTACTGATACTGATTCTCAATCTGATGAGCAGGAGCAACCTGCTACTGATACTGATTCTCAATCTGATAAGGAAGTTGCTCCTGATAAGGAAGTTGCTCAATCTGATGAGGAAGTTGAGAAGAACAACTTCTTTGGGAACCCTGGAAGCTACAACGGGTATGGGAAAGGCATGCGGCGGCGAGGCGAGAAACAGCCCGCAGTTGGTGTGTCGGAGACAGTATCAAAAGGCTTAGCCACTAAGAAAACCGCCAAGAAAAAGGGACGAAGCACTCAAAAACGTCCTGTTGCCGTTGCAAAGAATGATAAAAGGACCTGGACCTGGAACGCTGATCTACACAAGCAGTTCATTGACGCGGTCGATCGGCTTGGTGACAGGGTGACGGCAAAAAGTATACACGAATTAATGAACGCCCCAGGGCTAGAGCACAAACACATCACAAGTTATTTACAAAGGTACCGTAATGGGAACTTAAAGTCTCCTTCAGCCAAGAAAGCTGGTGGTGAGGACTCGCGTTCAATATATCGCGAAGCGTATGATCTTTTGAAGGAAGAGGGAAGGCAGAACAAATCGAAGAAAGGAGGAGGAAAAGTTCCTGCTGATACGTCAGTCAAACAAACAAAGAAGCGAGGGGGCCCTCGCCCTGGAGCTGGAAGACCTTCCGCCAAGAGACCAAGAGGTGCCGCTGAGGAACCTGTCCCTGATTCGGAGACCCCGGGGAAGCGTCGCAGAGGAAGGCCACCGAAGCAAACTAAGGAAACCTCTGAGGAACCCGCTGAGGAACCCGCTAAGGAACCCGCTAAGGAACCCGCTGTCCCTGAAACGGAGACCCCGAAGCGTCGCAGAGGAAGGCCACCGAAGCAAACTAAGGAAACCTCTGAGGAACCCGCTGAGGAACCCGCT
>MDTA01168345.1_pt1 | contig 14801 bp, 12 predicted proteins | sample 811151 | NCBI WGS metagenome assembly MDTA01 (sample SAMN05326648, study PRJNA326480) | marine metagenome | isolation source: seawater | place: Indian Ocean: South | collected 2010 | reverse complement strand
TATGCAAGGCGGGCCGCTTCACTCGCCCTGCAGGAAAGCCAACCCTGACAATTAACGCCAATCCGATTGTCGAACAATATATGAGCAATTATCTCGACGCTGTGTGACAGATTTATGAAACGTTGAGGGTAAGAGACTAGTGGACGACCTCCGTAGGAACGGGCATGCTAGCCGAGAGGGAGCATGCGAGGGGATATCTCGGCTATGGCATCCAGATATTGAATGATTTCATGAGTGTACCTATGCCGTTCCCCAACTTCCAGATCCATGTGTTCGGCAGGCGATGGTATCGAACTGTCGATTACAGGCATCGGATCGAGAAGATCCTCTAAACGAAGCTGCCCGTTACCAATGGCCGATCGAATCTGTAGTTGGTAAGCGCCGGGTCCAATTTGGCGCGACACCGATCCGTTCGCGATTCCCGTGCCTTTGCCATTGTGGAAGGAAATCGGATTATCATCCAATTCCAAAATTTGATAAAACGACTGCTCGAAAAGAGTGGATTGATCGTCGACGAACTAGTCGAAGCTCAGTTGGCTCTCAGTCTCGATGCTCAGGTCGTCGGTTGTGATTTGAGTGCCTCCAGCGGAGACTGGGTTGAACCGAAGTCCGCCAGCACTGAGATCGGAAACGAAGCTCACGGAACCGAAGTCCACAGTGAAGCCGATTTCGTCGAGTTCGCCGCGGCCACCAAAATCGATGGTTACCGCCTAAGCGGAAAAACCAGTCGACAGAATGATGCCGACTGTAAGAGCCATATGAGATTCCCTTTTCATAGTGAGAGCAAGATGGGTCAATTTTCCGACACGAATACGTTAGTTTTCTATCGAAGTTCGGAAAATGGTTAGCGCTTGAGCAGGCGTAACGCAAGTTATAGGGCGACTTTCTTTCGAGACGCTATTGCTGTCTCCATTCTAGGCAACAGGGCAGTCAATCCATGCTAGTGATCGCGGGTTAATCCCGCTCCTGCCTTCGAAATGATAGACTGCCAATGTCGAGCGCCCGCTCAGACTAGCGAGGCTTTTAGATTCTACACCATGCGATAGTCCCAGGGCTTGCGCATGGGACGGGAGATGGTAGCAGCAGCTTCGCGATCCTTGATGAAGCGTTCCTTCTTCGGATTCCACTCGATTTTGCGGCCCATGCGGACGGCGGTTACCCCAAGGTGGCACATGGTTGCGGATCGGTGTCCGATTTCAGCGTCGCAGATGGCTTTCTTTCGGGAACGCACCGACTCGATGAAATTGGTCATGTGGTTATCGCTCTTGTAGAGTCGCTCGGCGCTAGATGGCAAAGGCGTATTCAGAATATCGGGATCACTTGCTTGGATATCGCCGCGAGTAACCCAAACCCAGCCATTCGTACCTGTTAGCCTAAGGCCATGCTGTTGTCTGTCGGGATCGACGACTCGACCGTTCCAAGCGTTGGCTTTGGTGCTGCGGCAGCGGTGGCGGATGCCGTTGGGGTAAACATATTCCAGCTCGTATTCGCTGGCGGCAGTGAACCCTCCTGGAATCATGTCGATTAGAGCTCTTCCTTCGGCGGAGACGGGCCCGCTACGTTCGAATCCGGTCGCCCAAAGGGCGATGTCGTTGTGGTGAGCGCCCCAATCGGTCATGGTGCCGCCGGAGTATTCCCACCAGTAGCGAAAAAGCCGGTGGGCCCGTTCCTCGACGTAATCGACGTAGGGAGTTTGCCCCTGCCACATGTCCCAGTCCATACCGTTAGGGACCGGTTTCTTCTCGAAGGGTCCGAGGCGCTGGCCCGCGGGCAAATAGACATCGATCTCTTTGAGTTCGCCAATAATTTTATTGCGGGCGATCTCGCAGGCCAAACGGAAGCGAGGATCGCTACGCTGTTGTGTCCCCGTTTGCAGGATACGCTTAGACTTTTTCTCCTCTTTGACCAGATGTTTGCCCTCGTCGATGGTTAAGGTGAGAGGCTTTTCGCAATAAACGTCCTTGCCAGCTCTCATGGCTGCTAGAGAAACCAGCGTGTGCCAGTGGTCGACAGTCCCGCACACGACGACATCGACATTCTTCTGCTCCATTACCTTGCGGAAATCCTTGAAGGCTTTGGCCTTGGGCCAATTAACCTTGGCTTTGGCCAGTTGAGCATCGTCGACATCACAGACGGCGACCATCTCTCCGTAGTAGGCGGCCGCATTGCCGACTCCGGTTCCCCGACCTCCGCAGCCTACTAGGGCGACGCCGAGTTTCTCGTTCGCCGATCTGGAATATTTTCCGGTTGTTTGGGCTAGGCACTCTTCGAGATACCAGGCGGGAAGGGTGGATGCGCCGGCAACGACGGCTGCGTTTCTAATGAATTTTCTGCGATTCATGGGGAATTGGGATGGCTCAGATTATGAAGGGAATGATCGACGTTGATCGAGCAATTGCAAGTCAGCTCTGGATCGGAATTGGGAAGAAGGAACGGTTTCAGCTATGTGCCTAGTTCAAAGCTAGAGTCTCATTTTTTCCTACCGGTTACAGTTGGAAGACCGAGCCCTTCGTCACTGCTCAGGGTTTCCTGGTCCTACAGTCGCTTCAAGAGTAGCGCAGGCATCCTGCCTGTTTGCGGAGGCATTGTTCACAGGCTGGAAGCCTGTGCTACTTTATTTGGCCGTTCTGCTTGCGGCGCCGTAGTTTCGTCTAGGCACGAGATCAGCCGACCCTATTTCGAAGTCGCTCCTCAATTTTCCCATGATTTTCATGAAAAAGGGCCGTCTTTCCCCTTTACATGAGTGATAAATTGCATCTTTCTTCTCGGTTCTCTCAAAAGTCATGCAAAAGACTAAGAAATCCATAGCCAAGCGCTTCAAGCTGACCGGATCTGGCAAGCTGATTCGTCGTTCCCCTGGGATGCGACACCATCTTCACCAGAAATCCGCCAAGCAAAAGCGCAGTCTAAGTCGCGACAAAAGCGTATCGCCCGGCCGTCAGGCTGACTTGATGCGCGGCCTGCCACACGGCCTTTAATCGCCGATCGCGAGCATTTATTTCGTATAGGTAACAGAATCAATAGGCGACCTACCGAAATCTAACATAAGAAAGGAACAACATGCCTAGAGCCACTAATTCACCCGCGTACCGGAAACGGCGCAAAAAGATGCTGAAGCAAGCCAAGGGCTACTTCGGCAATAAGTCGCGTCTCTATAAGTACGCCAAAGAAGCGGTCGATCACGCTTTGCAATACGCTTATCGCGATCGCCGCGTTAAGAAACGGACGATGCGCCAGCTTTGGATTGTCCGTATTAACGCCGCTTGCCGAGCCCAGGGCATTAGCTACAGCCGTTTTCAGGAAGGTCTGAAAGCCGCGGAAATCACTCTGGATCGCAAGGTCTTGGCTGATCTCGCCGTACGGGACGAAGAGGCCTTTAATGGACTGGTTGAAAAGGCCAAGGACGCCCTGAAGGCGAAGACGGCAGCCTAAGCGGATGGTATGAATTTCCGAGCGGCCTGACAAATGCGGCCCCTCGGCGATTTTCGACTTTAAACGGATGGGGTTCGGGTTTCTTCTCGAGCTCCATTTTTGTTGAATCCTACGGGAATTCTTAAGGCGCATGGAAAAAGAACTTGATGAAATAGTGGCTTATGCCGGCCAGCAGGCGGATGCGGTAGCGACGCGGGCCCAGCTAGAATCGCTCAAGGCGGAAATTTCGGGTCCCAATGGACGTTTGACCGGGGTGATGAAGGGGATGAAGGACATTCCCAAGGAAGACCGGCCCGCGTTCGGCAAGCGGATCAACGAGGCTAAGCAAGCGGTGCAGGCGATATTCGATCGCGTGCTGGAAGCGGTGCAGGCTTCGGAGATTGCCGCGGAGCTGGGTTCGGCCGTAGACCCTTCCTTGTCGTCTTCAGACTTCGGCCCAGGGAGCAGCCACCCATTGACGCAGATACGGGAAGAGATTTGCCGCATTTTCAAGCAAATCGGATTCACGGTGGCTGAAGGCACGGAAGTGGAAACGGAGTACTACTGTTTCGATGCCCTGAATACTCCAGACAACCATCCAGCCCGGGATTTGCAGGACACTTTCTATCTGCAGGACGATGTATCGTTTGGGAATGTATCCAAAAAGACTGACGAGCGCTATTTGCTGCGTACGCACACGTCTTCCGTGCAGATTCGTACCATGCTCGAGACCGAGCCTCCTGTGCGCATCATATCGCCCGGACGGTGCTTTCGTCGCGATACCGTGGACGCTACCCACAGCGCTAATTTCCACCAAGTGGAAGGGCTCTATGTGGACAAGCATGTGACAGTGCGGGATCTGAAAGCCACGCTCGACTACTTCTTCGAGCAATTGCTGGGCAAGGGGACTACGACTCGGTTTCGGCCGCACTTCTTCCCGTATACGGAACCCAGCTTCGAAGTGGATTTCTCTTCCAGCCATTTGGCCAAGCTAGGAAGCGACTGGGTGGAGATCGCGGGTTGCGGAATGGTGGAGCCAGAGGTGTTTGCTGCCGTGGATTACGATCCAGAAGTGTATTCAGGATTCGCATTCGGCATGGGGATCGAACGCATCGCTATGATTGTCTATGGAATCGACGATATTCGTTACTTCTATCAAAACGACCACCGCTTCCTGAAGCAGTTCGCGTAGATAAGTCATGAGTTTAGGAACCACAGATTTGATTACTTCGGATCTATTGCTCCGAAGATTGACTTGGTCTTTTGGTAGGGAGGACCAGCTCGGTCCTCCTAAATACGAATATGGAGGACCGAGCCGGTCCTCCCTACCTCATGTAATCTCTAGAAGCCCACTCAAATGGGTCTCGAAATGCTGCAGTTCGTTTCGATCAGCGTTTCAAGCAATCTGTGGTCAATTTATTGTTTAGGATTTTGTTAGATGAAAGTTTCTCTCAATTGGTTACAACGGTACTTGGACTTGCCTGAAAGTCCTCAGGAGATCGCCGATTCTCTGACTCTCCTGGGATTCGAGGTGGATGACATAGAGACAACGGGAGTACCGCCCTTGGAGCATGTGATCGTGGGCGAGGTTCTGGAGCGGGAACAGCATCCTAATGCGGACCGGCTGGGGGTTTGCCGTGTGGCGCTAGGCGATTCGGTGGGCGAGAAATCGATCGTTTGCGGAGCTACCAACTACAAAGTGGGCGACCGGGTTCCGGTAGCTTTGCCGGGAGCAACTTTACCCGGAGGTTTCACGATTAAACGTTCGAAGCTGCGGGGAGTGGAGTCGGACGGGATGATGTGTTCTGGTAAGGAAATCGGGGCGAGTGATGACGCTGCCGGCTTGTTGATCCTATCGGGCGAGCCGGAACTGGGAACTCCTATCAATTATGTGCTGACGGCCAGCGATACCGTTTTCAATCTTGAGGTTACCCCGAATCGTCCAGATTGCTTGTCCCATATTGGAATAGCCCGCGAGTTGGCCGCTTGGTACCGGAGAGAGTTGGCCATCCCAGAGGTGGAACCCTACGCTTCGATCGGCAGCAAAGTTACGGTGGAAGATCGATTCGCGAATGTCGAGGTTGAGTGTCCGGACGATTGTCCTTTGTATCTGGCTACAGTTGTCAAAGGGCTGAAAATAGGTCCGAGCCCGGTCTGGATGCAGGACTTGCTGCAATCGATCGGCCTAAGACCGATCAATAACGTAGTCGATGTAACCAACTTTGTGTTACACGAGTGCGGTAATCCCATGCATGCGTTCGACGCTCGTGATATTGCTGGGGGGCGTATTATTGTCAGGAACGCCCAAGATGGAGAGAAGATTACTACCTTGGACGGAGAGGAGAGACTATTGTCTAGCCGGATGCCAGTTATCGCCGATCCGGAGAGAGCGCTGGCTGTGGCCGGCGTAATGGGCGGGCAGAACTCTGAGGTTAAGGAAGATACGACGGACTTGGTTCTAGAGGTAGCCTGTTTTAATCCGAGAACAATCCGCTGGGTATCGAAGACTTTGGGACTTTCGTCGGATAGCTCTTATCGCTTTGAAAGGGGAATCGATATTCATTCTCTAGAATATGCTCGCGATCGAGCCATCCAATTGATTCTGGAAACCGCGGGAGGTGAGCTTTGCGAGCCTTCCTACAGCGCGGGGAAGGCAGAGCCGTCTCAGCGTAGTGTGAGCATATCTACGGATTGGGTGCGGAGTCGCTCCGGATTCGAAATTTCCGATGCCGAGATCGAAGACAGCCTTCAAGCCCTTGGATTGAACATCGCAAGCAAGTCTGGCGAGGATTGGGAAGTGGATATTCCCAGCTTTCGAGGGGACTTGGAGAGACCCATTGATTTGCTGGAAGAAATTTTGAGAATATACGGGACTCACCGCATCCCTACTGCTTCGGTCGTGGCCACTGCCAGCGCGGAAACGGATCATCCGATTACGGAGTTCGTTCGTCGAGCCTCTTCCTATTTGGTAGGACAGGACTTCAGCGAGGCGGTGAACTATACCTTGCGGTCGAATGAAGACCAAAGCGATTGGATCGCGGATGGGCAGGGCGCGGGTTTGTCGCTCAAGAATCCGATCAGCGAGGATCAGACGGAGCTTCGATTTTCTCTTTTGGAAGGTCTAATGGATACGGTTCGACTCAACCAGTCTCGCAAAACGGGAGCCACGCGATTCTTCGAGACCGGGCGCGTTTTCAGGGAAGTTGGCGGCAAAATCGTTGAACTGATTTCCGTGGCTTTTGTCGAATGTGGCGAGAATGCGTTCAGGAGTTGGGTTGAGCCGCAGAGCGATGATTTCTACAAAGCCAAGAATCGGGTTGCGACGATCGCCGGATTCTCGGGATTCGATATGAGCCGGTTTCGGATAGGCGTGATCTCCGACGATAACTCCGTTTGGCAAGGTGGCCATGCGGCCATAATCTCGGAAGGTAAAGCTGGACTCTTCGCAACGATGGGTATGCTGGATTTAAAGCGGACGCGCGGTAAGGATATCGATGGTATTCTAGTAGCTGGCGAGTTCTGCGTCTTGCCTGAGCGATTGAAGTCTCCGAAGAGGCCCAAGTTTCAGGCCTTCAGCTTGTTTCCTCCATCGAGCAAGGATCTCTCCGTGTTGGCGGATCAAGCGGAGCAAGCGGCATCGATTTCCGCCGCCATCTCCAAGTTTGCGGCCAAGGCAACCAAGGGAGCCTTTGAAGTGGAAAGGGCCGAAGTCTTCGATGTCTACGAAGGAGAAGGAATTCCCGAGGGCAAGAAGAGTGTGGCGGTGTCGATTGCTTTCCGTTCGAAGGATCGCACCTTGAAGGATAAGGAAGTGAACGCCGCTTTTGACGTGATACAGACGATGGTTCGGGAGAAAACGGACTACGAAATCCGCGACTAGTTTGCGGGCTGCAATTTTAAGAATAGGCAGGATGTCGGAAGAACAATCAATTGACATAGAAAAGGTGGCGGATCTCGCCCGAATCGCTCTCACCAGCCAAGAGAAGAGCAAGTTGTCTGGGCAATTGGATTCGATTCTCGAGTACATCAATAAACTCAACGAATTGGATACAGACAATGTGGAACCAACGGCTCATCCCCATTCCGTTTTCAATGTCTGGCGGGAGGACAAAGCGGATAAGGAACTGCCGATCGAGGAGGCTCTCAAGAATGCTCCTAAGCAGCGCCAGAACATGATCGTAGTCCCGAAAGTGGTTGAGTAGGGGCGTGAGCGATTCAATCGAAATAAGACGGCTTAATGGGTGACGAATTGCACTTCAAATCTGCTGGCGAATTGAGCGATCTGCTGAGTTCAGGGTCGGTTTCTTCGGTCGAGATCGTTCAGTCTCTCGTCGAACGAGTAGGTTCAGTTGATGACCGTGTTAAGGCGTTTAATAGCTTTGATGCTGAAGATGCGCTAGCTCAAGCCCAAGCTTCCGATGATCGCCGTGCTAAGGGAGAGTCGCTTGGCGAACTGGATGGCATACCAGTTGGCTTGAAGGACAATCTGGCCGTCAAAGACCAGCCATTAACCTGCTCAAGCAAGATACTCGAGTCCTTTGTTTCCCCATACGATGGAACCTGTATCCAAAAACTCAAGGCGAACGGCGCGGTCTTGTGGGGTCGGTTGAATATGGACGAATTCGCCATGGGCTCGTCTACGGAAAATTCGGGCACCCATACAACTTCCAATCCCTGGGACTTGGAGAGGATTCCGGGAGGCAGTTCGGGCGGATCGGCTGCGGCCGTAGGCGCTTGCGAGACTCCGATCTCACTCGGTAGCGACACCGGGGGCTCTATCAGACAGCCCGCGTCTCACTGCGGTGTAGTAGGGCTGAAACCGACCTACGGAAGAGTGTCCAGATATGGCTTAGCGGCATTCGCCTCCTCTCTTGATCAGATTGGGCCGATCGCCCGCAATATTGACGATGCAGCATTGCTGTTGAACGCGATCTCTGGATACGATCCGCATGATTCTACATCTTACAATATCGATGTTCCTGATTTCAGGAAGGCGGCAGCGGACGATAGCGATAGAAAGTGGACGATTGGCTTGCCTAAAGAATATTTGGAGGAAAGTTCCGATTCCGCCGCTATTAAGCCCGTTCTCGACGCTATTGAATTTTATAAGTCGCAAGGATTCGAGTTTAAGGATATCTCTTTGCCTCATACGGAGTATGCAGTGGCGACCTACTACATTATCGCTACCGCCGAAGCTTCATCCAATCTGGCCAGATATGATGGGATTCGCTATACTAAGCGGGCTGATGACTTCGATGGGAAGGACTCGATCGATGTTTATCACCAATCTCGCGCTTTAGGTTTCGGTGAAGAAGTAAAACGCCGTGTGATTCTTGGCACCTATGTTCTCAGCAGCGGATACTATGACGCCTACTATCTGAAGGCGCAAAAGTGCCGTACGCTTATTCGGAGCGATTTCGAAAACGCATTTGAATCGGTGGATGCGATTATGACCCCCACTTCCCCAACGCCCGCCACTTTGAAAGGGGCTCACGCAGAGGACCCGTTGGCAATGTACTTGAGCGACATCTATACGATTCCCGCCAATTTGGCGGGTATCCCTGGACTGTCAATACCCTGTGGATACGTCGACGGGTTGCCAGTAGGATTGCAGATTCTGGGAAAGCCATTCAAAGAAGATGAAATATTGAGGGTGGGGAGAGTATTCGAAGCTGCCCATGGTTACAAGGACGAGCATCCTGAACTGTAAGCGAAGTCGTAGAAAGAGTAGCAGAACTGATGGAATACGAAGCGGTTATTGGCCTTGAAGTACACGTCCAGATCAAGACGGAATCGAAAATATTTTCAGGTAGTCGAGCAGGATATGGATACGGGCCAAATGAATTAGTCGATCCGGTTGTATTGGGGTTGCCCGGAGCCTTGCCGGTCATGAATAAGGCTGCTCTCGACGGAATCATCAAAGCGGGTTTGGCCTTCGATTGTTCGATCCCGGACTGGTGCAAGTGGGACCGGAAAAACTATTTCTATCCCGATAGCCCCAACAATTATCAGATTACCCAATACGATCAGCCGATATGCGAGGGAGGTGAAGTCGAGATTGAACTCTCTGGCGATTCCAGGGCTGAAATGGGGGAGCACAAGAAGATAAAGCTGGCGCGGATTCATCTCGAGAATGACGTCGGAAAACTGAATCACTTTGCGGAAGATAGTCTCGTGGACTACAATCGGGCCTTCACTCCCTTGATGGAGATCGTAAGCGAGCCTGACATGCATTCAGGAGACGAAGCGTTCGCCTTTTTAACTTCGATTCGCCAGACCATGATCTATTGCGGCGTTTCCGATTGCGACATGGAGAAAGGGCAGATGCGGGCGGACGCGAATATATCCGTACGCCCGGTTGGCGAAACCGCCTTGGGTTCCAAGATTGAGCTGAAGAACCTCAATAGTATAACGGGCGTTAAGAACGGTATCGAATATGAAATAAAGCGTCAGATACGGGAATTGAAGAAGGGGAATTCCATCACGCAAGCTACCTGGAGATGGAACGCCGACCTGGGGCGCACGGAACTGATGCGCGAAAAGGAGGACGCTCACGATTACCGCTACTTTCCAGACCCTGATCTGCTGCCGGTCAAGATCGATTATGAATGGAGAAATCGGATACAATCTGAGATTCCAGAGCTTCCCTTTGAAAAGCAACGCCGGTTCATGGAAGAATACGACCTTCCTTATACGATTACTTCCGTCTTGGTTCCCAATCGTACTTTGAGCGAATTCTTTGAACAAGCCGCGAAAAAGGATCCTGCGAAGGCTAAGGCGATCGGCAACTATGTGACCAACGATCTGTTGCGGGAATTGTCCGAAGCCGGGCAATCCTTGGCAGATTGCAAGATTTCTCCTGAACATTTGCTTTCATTGGTAGAGGCGGTGGAAAAGGGGACGATCACTAAGCAGATCGCCAAGGATGTGTTCGTGGAAATGTTCCGGAGCGGCGAATTGGCTGGGGAGGTGATTGAGCGGAAGGGCCTGAAACCTGATTTCGATGACGATCAGGTGAAAGTCTGGTGCCAAGAGGCTATCGATGAGAATCCCAAGCCGGTTGAAGATTTCCGATCCGGAAATGGCAAGGCCCTCAATGCCTTACTTGGACAAGTAATGAAGAAGAGTCGTGGAAAAGCGAACCCGCAGTCAGTCAATCAAGTGTTGCGCGAGTTGCTGAATTAGCTAGCTTCTAGGTCGAACGGATAGCACGGGGCTTTCGCGGGTAACACAGTTAGATGAAGGGGTACAGCGATGAGTGAAGCGAAAAGAGCTGGAGATGGGCCGATTAAGGCGGAATTAGAAGAGGGCGAGACCTACGCCTATTGTACCTGCGGGGAATCGGCCAATCAGCCGTTTTGCGATGGTTCCCACAAAGGGACGGAGTTTCGCCCCCAGATTTTTAAGGCCGAGAAGAGTGGAGCCCATTTCCTTTGCGCCTGCAAAGGCACAGGGAACGCCCCCTTCTGCGACGGGAGCCATAGCAAGTAGAATGTAGCAGCCCTTCTCTTTAGGCCGCGTCAAAGTGATAAGGCTCCTGTTAACGCGGGCTTGAAGCTCCGCGATACTTATCCAAATTCCGGTCGTTCCCTTCCGTTTAATTAGGTTGCGGTCGCTAAACGGCCTGTTATGGCTTACCGCCGATTTTAAGCCATGAAGTCATTCTACATTACGACAGCGATCGATTACGCTAACGGTAAACCACATCTGGGACACGCTTATGAAAAAGTGCTAACGGATGTTGTGGCGCGTTTTCGTCGTTTGATGGGCGATGACGTTTATTTCCTCACAGGCCTAGATGAACACGGGCAAAAGGTACAGCAATCCGCTCAGGCTCGGGGCATAGAGCCGATTGAGTTGTGCGATGAAGCGGCAGAAGATTTCAAAGGGCTTTGCGCTAATCTGAATGTATCCAATGACGACTACATTCGGACAACAGAAGATCGCCACAAGGATGTGGTTCGCTCGATCCTGCAGAAGTTGTATGATCAGGGAGACATCTACAAAGCGGACTACCACGGATACTATAGCCGTCGGGCTGAACAGTTTCTCCAGGAAAAAGATAAGGATGAGAATGGGGAGTGGCCTGAAATATTCGGCGATGTTGAGGAGATAACGGAAAGCAACTACTTCTTTAAACTAAGCCAGCACCAGGATTGGCTAGTAGAGCATCTCAAGACGAATGAGACCTTCATTTTTCCCCGATTTCGGACCAAGCAGGTTCTCGAATTCCTGAAGGAACCGATCAACGATTTATGCATTTCCCGTCCTAAAGAGCGTTTGGAGTGGGGGATCCCGTTGCCGTTTGACGAAGATTATGTGACTTACGTTTGGTTCGACGCGCTAGTGAACTACGTATCCGCTATTGGATACGGCACAGATGGGTTCGAGGATCGGTGGCCCGTGGACTTTCACGTTATCGGCAAAGACATTCTCGTGCCGCCGCACGCAGTCTATTGGCCTATTATGCTGAAAGCGGCTGGGATAGAGCTTCCCAAGAGTTTGCTAGTCCATGGCTGGTGGCTGAAATCTGGCGCGAAAATGTCTAAAAGCACGGGCACGGTAATCGATCCCTTGGATTTGGTAGATCTTTACGGATCCGACGCGTTTCGGTATTTTGTTATGCGGGAGATGAATGTTGGACAGGACAGCGAGTTTTCAGAGGAGCGATACCTTGTCCGCTATAATTCCGATTTAGCTAATGATCTCGGAAACTTGCTTAGCCGTGTATTGACCATGTTGAATCGCGGGCTCGGCGGTGTCATTCCATCGCCCGAGGTTGAGGAAGAGTTGGAAACCGAGCTGTGGAAGCTATGGAACAAGACCCGTGAAGAGACTCTCGAACTCTACAGTGGTTTTCAGTTTCACACCGGATTGGAAAAGGCGTTTCACTTCATTGGCTCGATCAACCGCTATGCTGAGCAGCGGGCTCCGTGGAAACTGGCAAAGTCGGAAGTTGAAGCGGATAAGAAGTTGTTGAATACAACGCTTTTCGTGATGGCGGAAGCGCTCCGATTGGCGGTAGGGCTGGTCGAGCCTGTTATGCCGGAAACGAAAGAAAAGGTCTACACCCTCCTAGGGTATGAAAGCGATGCCGAATGGGAATCTCGCCTTGTTCGGACAGAGGATCTTGCAGGCAATATTGTTGGCGGAAAGACGATTCTATTTCCAAAGCCGCAAACTGACTCCTGAGTTTGGCGATCCGTGGATACGTTTCCGTTAGATCTTTCGGCGTCACCAACCGAGGAAGCCTTAGGAGCTTTCCTGGAGGGAATCCAGGGCAAAGCGGAATCGCTAGGCCATGGTCAGCTTGTCAGTATATCGATAGAATCGAAAGCTCTGGATCCGCTAGCGGTTCTCGAATCGATTTATGAGCCCGGCGAGCTGCACTTCTATATGGAACGGCGCTCGGATGGATTGGCCCTAGCCGGGGCAGAGGAAGCTCTTGCCTTGAAGGCTAAGGAAGGAAATCGATTCGAGAATGCCAGGGAGTTTATCGAGGACACCCTGGCGAATGCGAGCGCCGTCGGAGATTCGAGCCTGCCTTTCTTTGGACCGCATTTCTTTTGTGGATTCACCTTCTTCGAGGAGCGAGAAGAGGGAAGCCCATTCGAACCGGCCACCGTTTTCGTGCCTAAATGGCAGGTGTCTATGGTGTCAGGCAAGTGCGTAGCAACGGCGAACGCCTATATTGATGGAGGTAGCGATATCGACTCTATCAAAAAACGTATATGGAATGCCAATACAAAGTTCAATACCTTTGATTATCGCCCGAATGGCGCTAGGCAAGAGGAGGCGGATCGACCGAAGTGGCATGTGGAAGGCGATGAAAGAGGAAATAGCGACGACGCTTTCATTGAAGCGGTGGGGCAGGCGTTGACGGAAATCCGCGAAGGGGCGTTTGAGAAGATCGTTTTGGCCCGATCCAAAAATTTTCGGGCAAACCAGGAATTTCATCCGCTAGAAATTCTTAATGGATTGCGTGAGCAGTATCCCGATTGCTATGCGTTCTCTTTCGCTAACGGCGAGGGGCAGAGCTTCATAGGGGCTAGTCCTGAACGTCTCGCCAAGTTGGAGGGCAATGTATTGAAAGTAGACGCCCTAGCTGGTTCAGCCCCGCGCGGGTCGACGGCCACGGAAGATGCCAGATTAGGCAGCCAGTTGCTCAGCAGCGAAAAGGATCAGCGCGAACACCAAGTCGTTGTCGATTCCATACGACGCCGTTTGCATAATCTGGGGATTGAAGCTACGATTTCAGGTCGGCCGGTTTTGAAACGGTTAAGCAACGTCCAGCATCTGTACAACGAGATAAGCGCTGATGTTTCGGAAAATCTGGATGTTGTACAATTGCTCAAAGAACTGCATCCATCGCCCGCGGTCGGTGGTTCGCCTAGGTCTGCTGCCTGTCAGCGGATAAAGCACTACGAGAATTTCGACCGCGGATTATATGCGGGTCCTATCGGATGGGTTAACAGCTCGTTTGAGGGCGAATTCCTAGTGGGGATCCGTTCGGCGCTGGTAGACGAGGATCTCGCTTCGCTCTACGCGGGAGTCGGCATTGTGAAGGGTTCTGTGCCAGAAAACGAGGCTGTTGAAACGGACTTGAAGTTTAGGGCATTGCTGGAAAGTCTCCTTTAGATGCCTGAAGACTCGGCCTACCTAAACCACGTCTGGTCGCGAACGATCGTCGAGACTCTGCTCGCCAAAGGTTTGCGGTATGCTGTCATTTGTCCTGGATCGCGCAGTTCGCCTCTTACCTTGGCGTTTGCCCGTACCCTCGGGATCGAATCGATTCCCGTTTTGGATGAACGCTCAGCAGGTTTTTTTGCCTTGGGGATGGCAAAACGCGAGGGCAAACCGGTGGCTATTGTATGCACCTCGGGCACGGCCGCGGTTAATCTGTATCCAGCAGTTGTGGAAGCGAAGGAGTGTGGTGTTCCGTTGATCGTGCTCACGGCGGATCGGCCACATGAGCTTAGGGATTGCCGGGCTGGACAGACCATCGATCAAGTGAAGCTTTACGGTTCCTGTCCGGTTCATCAGTTGGAATTTTCGACTCCACGGGATAGCGAGGAAAGCTTGCGCTATGCGTGTTCGTCGATGGCTACACTTTGGGAGCGTTCAATGGGTCCGCGAATGGGTCCTGTTCATGCGAACTTGCCGTTCAGAGAGCCATTGGTTTCCGAGAAAACTATCGAAGGAGCCGAAGCGAATCCCTTGTCCGATTGGATCGAAAAGCATGCTCGGCTTTCCGAATACGCAGTTCCGCCACTGCAATCGGCAATTGATCTCGAAGAGTTTGCCGATTCCCGGAAGGGCGTGATCCTGATAGGGAGTCCTTTGTCTCCTGTATCAAAAGAATGGATAAAAAACGTAGCAGAATTTACGAG
>MDTA01030701.1_pt1 | contig 14804 bp, 15 predicted proteins | sample 811151 | NCBI WGS metagenome assembly MDTA01 (sample SAMN05326648, study PRJNA326480) | marine metagenome | isolation source: seawater | place: Indian Ocean: South | collected 2010 | reverse complement strand
GTGGTCGCGGGGGCAGGATTCGAACCTACGACCTTTGGGTTATGAGCCCAACGAGCTACCAGACTGCTCCACCCCGCACTGATTCGAAGTCTATAATTTATAATTATTATTTTCAAGTTAAATAGAAATTACTGTTAACAAACTAGTAATATAGTCTGTCATATCAAACATAACATATGGAAATATTCCTAGTCCTACAAGCATAATTACATTTAATGACAAGATAATATTATTTTTTGTATATGAAGATATAAGATTTTCTCTTTCTTCAAAATAAATCGTTTTAACTATTCTTAGATAGTAATAAGCTGACACAACAGTCATGAGAACGACGATTATAGCGAGTATTAAATATGAGTTATTAATTAACGCTTGAATGACCATTAACTTAGCATGAAAACCAATCAACGGAGGAATACCGGCTGATGATAACATTGTGATCAAAATTAGTATCGCATAATATGGATGAGTTTTTGCTAATCCTGCTAAATCAGATATGTTCTCTATTCCGTGGCTGTTTGATGTTATGTGCGTAATTATCCCGAAAGTTGCCAAAGCAGTGAAAGAATAAACAATAGTATAATAAAGAGAGGCATGAAGACCATCATTTGTAACAAGGCCAAGTGCAAGGACTATGAACCCTATATTTGATATCGCAGAATAAGCTAATAATCTTTTTATATTATTTTGTGTTAGAGCAAAAATACTACCAATAACGATCGATGCAATACCGACGAACATCAAAATATCAGACCAAACAAACTTAAATCCTATAAATGGAATAAAGTATAATTTTAAGAAAACAATAAATACTGAAATCTTAGGAACTGTACTTAGCAAGATTGTAGTACTTATTAGTGACCCTTGATAAATATCTGGAACCCATATGTGAAATGGTGCAGCTCCAAACTTAAAGCATAAACTAGCAGTAATAAATATGATCCCAAATATTATGCCTAAAAATTGTACAGAATTTTTATCGATGACATCTAATTGACTAGCTATCTCAAAATAATTTATAGATCCAGTAAATCCATAAATAAGTGATATTCCGAACAAAAGTATTCCAGATGACATCGCCCCAAGCACATAGTATTTGATAGCAGCCTCGGACGCTAAACCTGAATTTTTGTTGAAACCGATTAATGCATATAGTGCAAGAGATAACAACTCTATTCCTAGATAAAGCATTAATAAGCTATATGCAGAAATCATAACCATAGTTCCAATTAAACCTAATAGAGAGATGGTAAAATATTCAATTTTTATATTGTTGAGATGCTCTAAATGTCTATATGTATAGTGGAAAATAATTAATACACTTATTAGAAGTAAAATTTTTATCAAATTAGTGAAAGTACTGAATTCATATGAAAGATACACAGGAAAATAATCGCCAACTACTGCAAAATATGCAGAGATAATAATTAATAATTGAATTAATAGATATGAAATATATTTATTTTTTTGAAGGTATAAATCAATTATGATCACGAATAATAGACCCAATGAAAGGATAATTTCTGGTATTACAAATAGTTCAATCATTGAATATTTCCTAAAGATAAAGAGGCAATGATATCATTAACTGATTTATCCAATAAATTAAATAATAGATTAGGGCTAATACCAAGATAAAGCACTAAGATGATCAAGGTAGCCAAAACAATCTTTTCATTTACTTGGCAATCTATATAGCCTTGATGATTATCATTGTTTTCACCAAATAACACATTTTTACCCAGCTTTAATGAGTATGATGCAGATAGGATTAATGATGTTGCTGCGAGAAAACCAAATAGAAAACTAGACCCTAGTGAGGAAGTGATAACTAGAAATTCACCAACAAATCCTGATGTTCCTGGTAATCCAGAATTTGCCATTAAAAAGAAAATCATCATAAAAGAAAAAATTGGCATGAATTGTGCCACACCATAGTTATCTTCTATCATTCTAGAATGAGAATATCTGTACATTATACCAATGCAAAAAAACAATGCGGCTGATATTAAACCATGTGATATCATCTGCATCATAGCACCCTCTAGTCCAATAGCTGCAGCAGAGGGATCAGTTCCTAGAAGATTCAACACGAGAAAAATACCCATAGTTACAAACCCCATATGTGCAACTGATGAATACGCAATCAGTTTTTTCATGTCCTCTTGAGCATATGCAACAAAACTAATATATATGATTGCTATCAATGATAAGTAAATCATATATTCACTGAAATAAATCCCTGCTTCAGTAACTATAGGCAATAGAAATCTAATCATTCCATATCCACCAACTTTCAAAAGTACTGAGGCCAATATCACTGATCCGCTCGTTGGTGCCTCTACATGAGCATCAGGCAACCATGTATGAACTGGCCACATAGGAATTTTAATTCCAAAACCAACTAAGAATGCTAGAAGTATAATTGCTTGTTCTTCAAATGAGAGAGTTAATGAATAAAAATCTTGGATGGCAAACGAACCTGCTATATTTGCAAGATAAATTATAGATACGAGCATTAAAACTGAACCAAACAAAGTATAAAGAAAGAATTTTATAGTTGCATATTTTCTGTTAGCTCCACCCCAAATACCAATAATAAGAAAAAGTGGTATTAATAGACTTTCAAAAAATATATAAAATAAAATACTATCAAAAGCTGAGAATGTTCCCATTAGTAGTCCTTCAAGAATTAGAAAATAGCCAAGGTAGGATGATTTGTTACTATAATTTTCTGAAGATGCAAAAATTGCTATTAGAAAGTTAATGAAAGAAGTTAATAGTATCAAAGAGACGGATATGCCATCAACTGCTAAAAAGTAGTAAATATTTAAACCTGATATCCATATTATTCTCTCTATAAATTGTAAATCACCATAAGTGTGATTATATGCATCAAAAAGCTTTAAGGAGATCAAGAGAACAATGAATGTTGTCATAATCGTTATTGTCGAAGACAAGGATTTGCTAATATCATTCGATATAACTAAGATCAGACCAATTATGATAGGTAACCAAATAAGTAAACTAAGTATTGGAAAATCTAACATTTAATATGTGATCCTCATCAAGATAAGGAGAAAAATCAGAGCAGAAATAATAATCAATGAATAATGATATATATAACCAGTCTGAAGTCTCTTCAGTCTATTTGATAGCAAGCTAAGGAAATTTGAAGTGCTGTTTATCAAACCATTATCTATCATTGATACATCTACATTTTTCCATAGATATTTGGTAATGGTATTCTGAATCTTAGGTACAAAAGTAGACGACAGGTTATTAAAGCCATACTCTTGCTTAAGGGTATTTTTAATAAAAAGTGGTACTTTAAATTTGAGTGATTTTTTATAGTAATAAAAATAACTAAAGATAAGACCAAATACTAATATCAAGAAATTGACTGTCATAAAAGAGTGAGTAAAGAATTTCCATGAATTTTGGACATAATCATTGTAAAAAGAAAGAGTCAGTGCACTTGCAGCTAAAGAATCCTGAAAAAGATATCCTAGCATTAGTGGGTCATATATAAACAAGCCTAAAAATACTGATGGAGCAGTCAAAATGAATAGAGGGCGCAACATTTGTTTGTCATTCTCATCACTGACAGAGTCTGTACTAGATTGTATTGTACTTTCTCCAAAGAAGACCTTTAAGAAAATTTTTGATGTGTACAATGTCGTTGTGAAAATTGATATTAAAAGCATTACATATGGAATAGTATGATCAAAATATCCGATTGCATCTATGATTGACTCTTTAGAATAAAACCCAGATGTTAAGGGAAAACCAATCAGAGATAATGACGCATACATGAATGCCAAGTATGTTATCGGCATATATTTTCTCAATCCACCAATTTTTCTAATATCTTGTTCATGGTGACATTTAATAATTATTGAGCCAGCACATAGGAAAAGTAAAGCTTTGAAAAATGCATGTGTAATCAAGTGAAACATAGCAAGTGAGTAAAGAGATGCACCAAGAGCTGCAGTCATATATCCTAATTGTGAAATTGTAGAATAAGCAATTATTCTTTTTATATCATTTTGGACTAATGCTACTAAGCCTAAAAAGAATGCTGTTATTGAGCCAATATATAATATGAATAATAAGACATCCTCTGTTAATTCATACAATGGAGAGAGACGAGCTACCATATATATACCTGCAGTAACCATTGTAGCTGCATGAATTAAGGCAGATATCGGCGTTGGGCCCTCCATTGAGTCAGGTAACCAAAATTGCAATGGTACTTGTGCAGATTTGGCCATTGCGCCTACAAATAAAAGAAAACAAATAGCGCTGAGAGTGTTAAATGATCCCCCAAAGATTTGTGTTTCATTAGAGCTGATTATAGTTTTAATTTCAAATATTTGATTGTAGTCGGTTGTATTATATGAAAGGAATATTAAACATAAACCAAGTAGCAAGCCAACATCACCAACTCGATTTACAAGAAATGCCTTATAATTTGCTTTAATTGCTGATTCTTTCTTTATCCAAAAACCAATAAGAAGATAAGATGAGAGTCCTACTAGCTCCCATCCTATAAAGAGCTGAAAAAAGTTATTTGAAAAAACAATCATAAGCATAGAAAAAGTAAAGAAATTGGTATAAATGAAAAATCTATTAAATGACTTATCATCTTTCATATAAGAAATCGAATAATAATGAACTAGAAGTGACACTGATGTAACAACGACACTCATAATCAAAGATAAAGAATCAATATATAGCCCAAAATACAGCGAAAATAATTTAATCTCTGCAAATGTCAGCACATTTGAAGATATGGCTACTGAGTTTGTTGAGTAAAATAAGTATAAAGTAAACACTGATAGTAAAAAAGAAGATAAAATTGATAAGTTAGATACTAAAGAAGAAGATTCTCTCGATGAATTTTGTAATATCAATAAAATTAGAGTGCCGACTAACGGAGACAACAAAAGAACAAGAGTTAATATAATCAACCTTTTAGCTCCGATAAGTCATCTACATCAATCGATTTTTTATTTCTAAAAAGTACAATTAATAGTGCTAAGCCTATAGCAGATTCAGCTGCAACAACAGTTAATACAAAAAAAACAAAAACTTGACCTGTTAAATCGCCAAGATAGTTTCCCAATGTTATAAGGTTGAAGTTTACAGATAAGAACATTAATTCTAATGACATTAATAAAACTAGAATATTTTTTCTATTTATAAATATACCAGCAATAGATATTGTAAAAATAATAGTACTTAATATTAGATAATAACTTATAGGTATCATTTTATTGTTTTAAACCTTTAATAATTTTTAATCTATCTTTTTTAGAAACATCAATTTGTTTAGATGGATCTTGATATTTATTGTTAGGATTTTTTCGATATGTAAGGACAATAGCGGAAATAATACCTAAGAGAAGTATCAAACCTGCAATTTCAAACTCTAGTATGTATTCTGTAAAAAGAACAAAACCCAGGTTCTCTGTATTACTTTCACTGACTATATTTATACTCTTGATAGCATTATAATTTATATTCTCAAAGGTATTCATAAAAAAGAAGATAATTAGAATATTAAAAACTATAAATATCCCTAGCCCTATTGGCAAATACTTTACATACGCGGCACTCTTTCTAGCAATGTTTATATCAAGCATCATCACAACAAATAAAAACAGGACCATAACTGCGCCAACATAGACAAGAATTAAGATAATAGATAAAAATTCTGCTCCTAATAACAACCATAAAACTGCAGATAAAAAGAAAGAGAACACTAAATTAATAGCCGATAAAACAGGATTAGATGATGTTACAACTTTGACTGAAGTAAAAATAAGTAATGCACTGAATACAATGAAAGTCGCCAGCTCAACATTCATAACTTATTTTTTTCTCTATCTTTAAGTTCTTCTTTTTCATACATGTCGCCAATTTTAAGAAGGTCTATCTTATTCATCACGCTATCTTTTCTTCGCTCAAAATGATATTCGAATATTCCTGTTTCAACAATTGCATCCACTGGGCATGCTTCTTCGCAGAATCCACAATAAATGCACTTAAATAAATCGATCTCATACTTAGTGGTCCTTCGAGTATTATCATCCCTTTGTTCGGTATCAATAGAGATTGCCAAAGCTGGACACACAGCCTCGCATAATTTGCAACCGATGCATCTTTCTTCTCCATTTGGATATTTTCTCAATGCATGTAGACCTCTAAATCTTGATGACAAAGGTGTCTTTTCTTCAGGGTACTGAATAGTAATGGGTTTTTTAGAGAGTTTCTTACCAGTTATCTTCAATCCTTTTAGGATTTCTAAAAAAAATAAACTTTTTATAAAATTATAAATCTTGTTCATAATGGTAAATACTCAAGATATATTAGTATACCTATAACTGTCAGCCAAAAGAATGTTATAGGCAAAAAAACCTTCCATCCTAGTCTCATAATTTGATCATATCTATACCTTGGGAGCGTTGCTCTCAACCAGAGAAATATGAAAACAAATATGATAGTTTTTGCTGAAAGCCATACGAACCCGGGTATAAATGATAAGTATGAGTCTAAAAATGTTCCTTGAAATGGTGATAGCCAGCCTCCAAAAAACAGTATACTAGATAGAATGCTAATGAGTATTAGATTCATATATTCTGCAAGAAAAAACATTGCGAATGCCATGCCTGAGTACTCTACATGAAATCCTGCAACTATTTCTGATTCTCCCTCAGATACATCAAAAGGTGCTCTATTGGTTTCAGCAACTCCTGCTATAAAGTAAATTAGAAATAATGGAAATAATGGAACCCAATACCATGTAAAAATAGAGCCTGACTGTTCTTGTATTATTACTTGCAAGTTTAAACTACCTGAGAGCATCAGCACACCAACAAGTGCGAAACCCATTGCGATTTCATATGCAATTATTTGCGCAGCAGATCTCATTGAACCAAGAAAAGCATATTTAGAATTTGATGCCCATCCAGCAAGTATTACACCATAAACACTTAATGATGTCAGTGCGAGTATAAAAAGTAAACCAGCATTAATATTTGAAATAATAAAATACTCTGACAACGGTATCACGGACCAAACTAATAAAGATGGAACAAGCATTAACATAGGTGCAGTAAGAAAGATGGCTTTGTTAGCATTTGTTGGAATTATTATTTCCTTCGAGACTAATTTTAATACATCAGCAATTGGTTGAAGAAGGCCAGCTGGACCAACTCTTGTTGGACCCATTCTTGATTGCATGAATCCAATTATTTTTCTTTCTGAATATGTTACATAAGCAACTATTAAAAATAGTGGAATTACAACATATAATATCGTCAAAACAGTGTTAACAATGTAAAAAATAATATCCATAATTAAAACTCTACTTCAGTACTATATGCACCTATTTTTTGTTTATGAGTCCCACCTATCTTAACTAGAATAACGTTCTCAGGTTTATTATGTCTTCTTTGTGCGATACTTAGTTTAAGCTTATTATTTTTTTCATTAAATGTTATTTTGTCGTCATCAGAAATCATTTTGTTAAGAGGTATACTCAAGTAGCTTTCATGGTCATGTGTGTTGAGTAATGATTTACTCCTTCGTAAGGTAGGATTACTTGAGTTAGGATTTCTAATAATAATTTTTTCAATTTTTTGTTCATCAGATGACTTTTGGATATCTTTGATGTGAATAAAATTATCTGAGACTTTAATATTGGTCAGTATTGATTTTATATCATCTAGCACGCTCTCAATATCAATATTTATACCTGATGATTGATGCAACTCTAATAAAATCTCCTTACCCTCTTTACTCTCTCCTAAGGGGCTAATAACACGGTTAAAGTGTTGAAGATTTTTATTAGTATTCAGGTATGATCCACTAGACTCTACTTGAGTAGCAAGAGGAAAAACTATATCAGCATATTTGCTTATTGACTCAGTAATATATGATGAAAAAAAGATATTAAATTTTGATTTCTTTAATTTTTCAATAATTAAATTATCATCTGAAAAATCATATTCAGGCTCTAAATTATAAATAATTAAAAGCTCATCTGTATCGCTTATTAGCTCGTTATCGTTCTTCTTAGATATTTTAGTGTTGTGGCCACCAGGAAGTCTGTGTGGGACAATACCCATTGCCCATGCTCCGGATGTGTTAGCCTGATCACCTAGAAGTGCAAGTTTGGAGTTTTTAGATTTGGCAAAATTACTGACGTTATTTAGTATGTTTGAGTAATTTGAGAGATATGATATTGACGGCCCTATAATTACTAGATTTTTTTTAGATTTATCTATGCTTATAGATGTTTGTGCTCCTGAATTATTAAAGAACTCTTCTATATCTAAACTACTCATAACAAAACTTCTATCTACGGAAAAGTTTTCTGCGAACTCATATGTAGAAATTGAATAAACCTTAGCAAGTTTTGTTTTTTGAGCATTTCTAAGATAGATTGATAATATTGGAAATTCCTTAGTAATGTTTGTCCCAACAATAATGATGTTATCCATTTCAGCTATGTCGGATAACTTAATATCAAACGAGGGGATTACTGGGTAGTCATCTTGATATCTAAAATCACATTCTTTAGAACGGTGATCAATTTTACTAACGTTATTATCTCTAAGAAGTTTTTGGAAAAGATACATTTCCTCACATGATGATTGAGCTGACATTATACCTACTGCTTTAGAAGAGTACTTTTCTAATAACTCCCTAAATCTATTGTAATTTGTCTGAAAGTCTGTTTTTTCTAAAATTTCATTATTTCTAATTAATGGATTTTGAACTCTATCTTTTGATGATATACCTTCATATCCATAGCGGTCATTATCAGATAACCATGATAAGTTCACTGCCTCATTTTCTTTAGGAACGCATCTTTTTATTTCATTATTATAGGTATGATAAAAAATATTTGACCCCAAACAATCATTTGATGAGATTGATGATACTTGCTGTAAATCCCATGTACGAGCGCTATATTTATAAAGGGTATTATTCAAAGCACCAACAGGACATAAATCAATTACATTACCAGAAAGTTGCGACGAAAGACTTTGATTAATAAAAGTTTCGATCTTTGTGTCCTCGCCTCTTCCTGTCATACCTAATTCTTTTATACCTGCGATCTCTTCGCCAAATCTAACGCATCTAGTACAATGAATACATCTTGTCATCTCAGTGCTTACTAGGTCACCAATGTCTTTGTCGACTACTGTTCTTTTGAGTTCTTTGTATGAAGATTTATAGTTTCCATGTTCAAGTGATACATCTTGAAGCTCACATTCACCTGCTTGGTCACATATTGGACAATCAAGCGGATGATTAATTAATAGAAACTCCATAGTATTTTTCTGTGCATTTTCAGTTATAGAATTTAGGGTATTTATTTTCATACCATCTCTAACTAATGTTGAGCATGCAGGTTGAGGATATTTAGCCCCCTCGACATCAACAAGACACATTCTGCAGCTTGCCACTATGCTGAGTCTTTTATGATAACAAAATCTTGGAATATGAATTTCATGACGATCAGCCACCTGTATAATAGTGTCATTTTCATTAGCCATGTATTCTATGTCATTAATGAATATATGCATTCAAACTACCATTGATTGTTTTTTTTCTACGTAATACTCAAACTCATTCCAAAAATTTTTAAGGAAACTTTTTACAGGCATCGCAGCTGCGTCTCCTAGAGCACATATACAGTGTCCTTCAATTTGATTAGCAACTCTATTAAGTAGATCTAAGTCAGATTGACTTCCTTTTCCAGATCTAATGTTATGAAGTGTTCTATACAACCAACCTGTACCCTCTCTACACGGTGTGCATTGGCCACATGATTCCGCATAATAAAATCGTGATATTCTCTCTAGAACAGAAACCATACAAGTCGTCTCATCCATTACAATCACACCACCAGATCCGAGCATAGTACCAATTTTCATAAGAGGCTCATAGTCCATCGGAGTATCAATAATATCCTCACCTTTAACTACAGGCACAGAGGAGCCTCCAGGTATTACAGCTTTAAGTTTCTTGTTGTTTAGTATTCCACCACATTCATTTAGAAGTTTAGAAAATGGAGTTCCTAGTGGAGCTTCTATAACTTTTGGATTATTTAAATGTCCGCTCATGCAGAACATTTTAACGCCATGAGAATCACCTTCGCCAAGATTCTTATACCAGTCAAATCCATTTTTCATTATGTATGGTACTGATGCTAGTGTCTCTGTGTTATTAATAATAGTCGGTTTACCATACAGTCCTTGAACCGCAGGGAAAGGTGGTTTAATTCTAGGCATTCCTCTTTTACCTTCGATAGATTCTAACATTGCTGTTTCCTCACCTACTATATAAGCCCCCGCTCCTATCAAAGGAACGATATCTATGGTGACACCAGAATCTAATATATTTTCACCTATAAGTTTCCGTTCGTAAGCTTCTTTAATCGATGTATTTACTACTTTCCATTGATCGCCTATAAATTCTCCTCTTAGATAATTATAACCTACTGATGCACCGATAGCATAACAGGCTATAAGCATTCCCTCTATAACAGCATGAGGATTGTATCTGAGAATATCTCTATCTTTACATGTCCCCGGTTCACTCTCATCAGAATTACATACAAGATACTTTTGATTACTACTAGGAGAAATAAAAGACCATTTTAATCCAGTTAAGAAACCTGCACCACCTTTACCTTTAAGCTGTGACTCCTTGATAATATTTATCACCTCAGATTTAGGAGTTTTGTTTTTTAATATATCTTTCCAAGCAGAATAGCCTTCATATTTCAAATAAGTTTCAATGCTAGATGGGTTTTTATACTGAAATGTTTCCGTGCATACTTTAATCATCTTTTATACCATCAAGGATTTCATCAATTTTTTTAAATGTTAGATTTTCATAATTGATATGATTTACCTGCATCATTGGAGCCCCATTACAAGCTGCTAAGCACTCCATTTCATTTTTAAGATAGAATTTATTATCTCTCGTAGATTCCCCAATTTTTACTTTTAATTTCTTTTCTATGTAATTAACAATCTCATCAGAATCTCTTAACATACATGAAACATTTGTACATACAGATATAATATTTCTACCAATCGGTTTTAAATTAAACATTGAATAAAATGTTGCTACTTCATAGACGTCTATTTTTTCAATATCTAAATAGTCTGCAAGTGATTCAATTAGCTCATTAGTTAAATATCCATCATTTTTATGCTGTATAGTCAATAATGATTCTATAATAGAAGATTTATTCTTATCTTTAGGAAATTTAAGTCTGATAGAATCAATTTTATTCTTTATCTCATCAGTGAAAACATCGTTAATCATCTATCTATTTCTCCAAATACAATATCTTGTGTTCCAATTATTGTTACAACATCAGATAACATATGTCCTTTAGTCATTTCATCTAACGCAGCTAAATGAGGGAACCCTGGTGCTCTGATTTTAAGCCTGTAAGGTTTGTTGGCACCATCTGAGATCATATATATTCCAAACTCACCTTTAGGCGCCTCGACACATTTGTATGTCTCTCCTGCAGGTAGGCAGTAACCTTCACTAAATAATTTAAAGTGATGAATTAATGACTCCATACTCTCTTTCATCTCATCTCTGTCTGGTGGTGCAATCTTTGAATTATCTGAGATATGCTTTCCCTCATCGTTACTTAACCAATCACAACATTGTTTAATAATTTTTGCTGACTCTCTCATTTCTTGCATTCGTACTAAATATCTATCATAGGAATCTCCCTCTGTTCCAACAGGAATATCAAAAGCTAAATCCTTGTAACACTCATAAGGTTGTTTTTTTCGAAGGTCCCACTCGACTCCAGAGCCTCTAAGCATTGGTCCAGTAAAACCTAACTCAATAGCTCTCTCTGGTGAGACCACGCCTATTCCGACTGTTCTTTGTTTCCATATTCTATTATCAGTTAGTAAGTTTTCGTACTCATCAACATTTTGAGGAAATCTCTCAATAAAACTCTCTATGAAGTCAAGTAATGTACCCTCGCGGTTGTAATTCAGACTCTCAATTTGATCAAGATTCTGATTTTTATTCAGCATGAACTTAGGCATTATGTTTGGTAAGTCTTTTGCAACACCACCAGGTCTATAATATGTTGCATGCATCCTTGTCCCTGATACTGCCTCATAACAGTCCATCAAATCCTCTCTTTCTCTAAAGGCATAAAGAAAGACAGACATGGCTCCAATATCAAGTGCATGTGCACCGAGCCATAGAAGATGATTTAATATTCTTGTAATTTCATCATACATAACTCGAATGTATTTAGCCCTTTCAGGGATATCAAGCTTCATTATGTCCTCGATAGCAAGAACATAAGCATGTTCATTACACATCATAGAAACATAATCTAAGCGATCCATGTAACCAATATTCTGATTATACGGTTTAGATTCTGCAAGTTTCTCCGTAGCTCTATGTAATAAACCAATATGTGGATCAGCACTACGTATCACTTCGCCATCCATCTCAAGAATAAGCCTCAAAACACCATGCGCAGCTGGATGTTGGGGGCCAAAATTCATTGTAAAGTTTTTATAATCACTCATTTATTTTTTCCTAATTACCTTGGGTACTAGAGTTCTTGGAATAATATCTACCGGTTCATTAACCACTTTTTTTTGTTCAGGATCATACTTCACTTGAGTGTTTCCAACTAAAGGAAATTTTTTTCGAAATGGATGACCAATGAAGCCATAATCTGTAAGTATTCTTCTTAGATCATTATGACCTTCAAAGAGCACACCAAATAAATCATATGCTTCTCTCTCATACCAATTTGCAGCAGCAAAGATATCAGTAACTGATGGTATTATCAATGAATCCTTATCCAAGAAACATTTAACTCTAATTCTTTGATTTTTAGATATTGATAACAGGTGATAGACTACACATAATTCAAAGTCTTGCTCACTCACCTCATCAGAGAAATCAATTCTGCTGTGTGAAGATGGGTCTATGCCTCTGTTGTAACCAGTACTAGTAGACTTTCTTGTCTCCCATTCTGAATTTCCGTAATCAATGTAATCAACAGCGCATAAATCCACTAGCTGAGTGAATAGTTGACTCTTATCTTCCTTAAGGATTTTTAAAACTTTTTTCAGCTTAGATTTCTTTACAGTAATCGTAGCCATATCAGTTTCACTAAAATCTAAAATATGTTCGTCAAGTAGTTCCCTGATTTTATTCATTATTACTTAACTTTGATACGATTTTTATTTCTAATTTTATTTTGTAGTTGAAGAATTCCATATAGAAGAGCTTCAGCTGTTGGAGGACATCCGGGGACGTAAACATCAACAGGAACAATTCTATCACAACCCCGAACAACAGAATATGAGTAATGATAGTATCCGCCTCCATTTGCACATGAGCCCATTGATATCACCCACTTTGGATCTGCCATTTGATCATAAACTTTTCTTAGTGCAGGCGCCATTTTATTTACAAGTGTTCCTGCAACAATCATGACATCTGATTGTCTTGGACTTGGTCTGAACAACATTCCAAACCTATCCAAGTCATATCTAGATGCACCAGCGTGCATCATCTCAACTGCACAACACGCTAAACCAAAAGTCATCGGCCATAATGATCCTGTTCTAGCCCAATCAAATAAACTTTCTGAGTCTGCTAGAACAAAACCATCTCTCTTAATATTTTCTAATCCCACTCTAATGCTCCTTTTTTCCACTCGTATATGAACCCTATGAGTAAAATAAAGATGAATATTGCCATTGCTATGAATCCCTCCAATCCAATATGATCCAAAACTACTGCCCATGGAAATAAAAATGCAATTTCTAAGTCAAAAATAATGAATAAAATTGCAACTAGGTAGAATCTCACATCAAACTTCATTCTAGAATCCTCGAATGGTTCAAACCCACATTCATATGGTGAATTTTTTTCTGAATCAGGATTACTTCCACCAAATATAAATCCAGCAGATAGCATAACTGTAGCAAATAAAGACGCTAAAGCTAAAAATATTAATATTGGCAGGTATTCATAAAGCATGTCTTATTATATCCTATATATAATCAAATACTAATTAGCATAACATTAATTATGAACTCAAAAAATACACTAGAAACATTAGAAAATGTAAGAGAAAGTATATCCGTCAATCTTTCAGAGGGGGTAAAAAATAGAAGGTCAGATTTTAGAACTTTCACTCTATGTTCATCTGGAAACACACCTGCAGGAAGAACAGTAGTTCTTCGAGGATACAATATGCAAGAAGGAATAATTACTTTTCATTCTAATTACCATGCTGAAAAGATAGATGATTTAAAAATAAACCCAAATGTTTGTTGTGTTTTTTATAGTAAAGAAAAAAAAATACAAATTAGATGTTTTGGTCATGCACAAGTAAATTATGGTAACACTCGTACATCACATGCTTGGAAAAATATGAGTGATATGTCAAAAGAGTGTTACTTTCAAACACCTTATCCAGGAACGAGAATTGATAAATATAATAATTTCAGAAAAGAAGTTGTTGGGAGGGAAAGTAACTCTTTTACTGTGATAGATGTTGATATTAAAAAAATAGATTGGCTGTATCTCAAAAGAGAGGGACATAGACGAGCAAACATTTTTATGAATGAGCCGAGTAAAGACACATGGATTAGTCCTTAGTTGACTGCCGATGGCCGGACTCGAACCGGCACGACTCTCGCCACTGCCCCCTCAAGACAGCGTGTCTACCAATTCCACCACATCGGCTTAAGGTTTATCAAATT
>MDTA01167532.1_pt1 | contig 14806 bp, 16 predicted proteins | sample 811151 | NCBI WGS metagenome assembly MDTA01 (sample SAMN05326648, study PRJNA326480) | marine metagenome | isolation source: seawater | place: Indian Ocean: South | collected 2010 | reverse complement strand
GTCAGAATGACACATAAATTAACCTTAAATAATGCACATAGTACTTTACAAACCTGATATCCCTCAAAATACTGCAGCAATTATAAGATTAAGTGCCTGCCTAAATTTGAAAATTCACTTGATAGAACCATGTGGGTTTAACTTAAACGACAACAGGTTTAAAAGAGTCGTTATGGATTATGTAGGTTTATGTAAAATTATAAGACATAATGACTTTAAATCATTTCGAGAAAAATATAAAAAGTCAAGAATAGTTTTGATGACAACTAAAGCAAAAAAATTATATCATAAGTTTAAATTTAAAAAAAATGATATGCTTTTGTTTGGAAGAGAAAGCGCAGGAGTTCCAGAAAAATTACATCAAACATTAAAAAATAAAATAAAAATTCCTATGAATAAAAAGACAAGATCTCTGAATGTTGCAATAAGTGTAGCGATAGTAGCGTCTGAGGCTTTAAGACAAAATAATTTACTTAAATGATTACATCTGAATATAGAAAAAAAATAGCTGACAGCTGGTTTTCATATTTACAAATTCAAATTTGTAAAGAATTTGAATATCTTGAAAAGAATAAAGTCAAATTCTCAAAAAGAGATTGGAGTAAAAATAAAAAAAATGAAGGGGGCGGTACTTCATTTCTGTTATCAAATGGGAAAATATTTGATAAAGTTGGAGTAAATAAATCTACTGTTTCAGGATTTTTTCCTAAGAGATTTAGATCAAAAATACTGGGAGCAGAAAAGAAGGGTAAATATTGGGCATCAGGAGTTTCTGTGGTAGCTCATATGAAAAACCCAAAAATACCTGCAATACATTTCAACACAAGATTTATAGTTACTTCTAAAGAATGGTTTGGCGGAGGCATGGATGCAACACCAAGTTTTGAGGATCTCAAAGAAAAAAGAATTATACATAGTGAATTAAAAAAAGTATGTGTTCAAAACAATAAAAATTATAACAAATATAAAAAATGGTGTGATAAGTATTTTTATTTACCTCATAGAAAAGAAGCTAGAGGAATTGGTGGTATTTTTTTTGATTACGAAACTAATGATTGGATTAAAAATTTTAAATTTGTTAGAGAACTTGGTCTTTCTTTTATTGAGATTTCAAAAAAAATTATAAAGAGGAAAGAAAAATTAAAATGGACAAAGAAAGACAAAGAAAAACAGTTCATAAAACGTGGCAGATACGTGGAGTTCAATCTTTTATATGATAGAGGTACAAAGTTTGGCTTAAACTCTGGAGGAAATATTGACTCAATACTAATGTCACTTCCTCCAGAAGCTAAGTGGAAATAATTATGGAAAAAGAACCAATTACAGTAAGTGGTCTTAAAAATTTAAAGACAGAATTAGAAGATCTAAAAAATACTCAAAGACCAAAAATTGTAGAAGCTATAGCGGAAGCAAGATCTCACGGAGATTTAAAAGAGAATGCCGAATATCATGCTGCAAAAGAACAACAAGCAATAATCGAAAGTCGTGTGATTGCTATAAATGATCTAATTGCAAGAGCAAATGTGATTGACGTCACTAAAATAGAAAATAATGGAAAAGTAATTTTTGGATCTACAGTAAAAGTTCAAGACTTAGATACAGATAAAAAAATTTCTTATAGATTGGTAGGCCAAGATGAGGCGGATATAAAAAATAATTTGATTTTTTTCAAAAGTCCAATAGGAAAAGCTTTAATAGGTAAAAATAAAGGTGAGATGATAAGTGTGACTACTCCCTCTGGAGAGAGAAATTTTGAGATATTAGATGTTGAATATATTTAATTTAAATTTACTTTAATAATTTCTTCAATTCTCTCATTTGAAATTTTAAAATCATTGTTTATCCACTCTTTCTCTAATGTTTTTAAAGCATTTCCTAGAGACTGTCCTTCCTGCATGCCTTTTCGTTTTAGGAAATCACCATCTATTGGAAATATAGGTATTGTGATTTTTAAAATTTCTTTAAGAATCTTTGAAAAATCATTAAATTTCACTTTTGAATTTATTGAAAAATAAATAAGATTAAGTGCTATTAAGTGATTTTTACCATTTAAATAAATATTTTTAGTTAAGTCTTTTTCAAAAAATTCTTTATCGTTTTTAAGTTTTATCAAATTTTTATTAAATTTTTCCAATATCTCCTTGGTCTTATTAGATGCATTATATTTATGAATAAAATATTCATGATTATCTTTTTCATCAATTAGCATCACTGCTAATAAGATATCTACATTTGACTCTGAGTATTGATATACTTTTTTAAGTCTATCCAATCTGTTCATATATAAAAATTCAGGAAATATCATTGAAAATATTTCCCTCAAACTACTACTTTGATTTATTGATAAAAAATTTTTATGACTTAAAATTTTAATTAATTCAATTAAAATTCTCTCTTTAGAGATTTTTTTTATACCATCTAAATTTTGCTTTATCGCATTGCTTGTTGTGGGTTCAACAGAACTATCATACATAATTTTAAATCTTATAAATCGAATAATTCTTAAATAATCTTCTTCTATTCTTTTTTGTGGGTCACCAATAAATTTTATATTTTTATTTTTAAGATCAATTGTGCCCATTTGTGGGTCAAAAAGTTTTCCATTAATATCTAAATAAATTGCATTAATTGTAAAATCTCTTCTTTCAGAATCTTGCTTCCAATCATCAGTATATTCTACCTCTGCATGCCTTCCGTCTGTTTTGATATCTTTTCTTAAAGTTGTTAATTCAACTTTATAGTTTTTGGAAACTATAGTTATAGTCCCATGTTTAATTCCTGTATCGATAATTTTTAAATTTGTATCTTTAAATTTTTCTTTAATCTGATCGGTTGTTAAAATTGTTGCAATATCAATATCGTCTATTTTTTCATTTGAGAGAAATTTCCTAACACATCCGCCTACAAATCTGGCAGCTATTTTATCTTCAGGAATTCCGTCTTGTAATTTTTTGAATATAAATTTTAAATCTTTGTTTCTATAAAAAGGAAAAATAAAATTTTTGATATTATATAAAAAATTAAAACTAAGATTAAACATAAATCTTTGGCTGGGGCACTAGGATTCGAACCTAGGATGGCGGTATCAAAAACCGCTGCCTTACCGCTTGGCTATGCCCCAATTACTAGTGAGTGATATATCATATATAAATAAATTTAAATAGTTTTTGCAATTGAAAACCAAAATTTAGGGTATTTTTTTCTTAGCTTTTTAAGTGCGGCTTTTGAACATTTGGTATTTAGAAACAAACCGTAACAAGCTGATCCCGAACCTGTTATTCTTGACATATAACATCCCTTAAGTGAGCTTATATCTAATAATAATTTTTTAATTTTCTGATGTTTTTTCTCTACAACTGATTGAAGGTCATTTGAAGCGTTTATTAGATAATTAATAAATTTTCTTTTTTTTTTAAAGATATTTGGATTAAATATCTCTTTTTTAGTAAAATTTTTGATTTTAGCATAAATCTCTTTTGTAGAGCACTTAATATTTGGATAAACTAACAAAAAATAAAGTTTATAATTTTTTTCATTTTTTATGATCGTTTTTAAATTTTTTTGGTATCCTCTATCATAAAAAAATAGTCTTAAATCTGAACCAATTATTTTGATTAATTTTTCTTTAATGTCATTTTTAATATTTTTTTTTAAAAGAAATTTTAAAATAACAGCTGCATTACTAGAACCTCCTCCAAAACCTGCAAAAACTGGGATTTTCTTGTTAACTTTTATGGAATAATAATCAGAAATTAAATTATTTTTTCTCAATATTAATAAAACTTTTTTAATAGAATTATTTGAATTTTTTACAAATTTTGATTGTGGTCCTATAAAAGAAATGACATCTCTTTTCTTGCTGTTTTTATTTATCAAAATTGTATCAAATAAATTAACCATACAAAAAAAGGATTGTATATCATGAAGTCTGTTAGATAATTTTCTATTGACTGAAAGTGTGAGATTAATTTTTGCGTAAGATTTCAAGACCATTTATCTACAGGCCTTTAATTAACTTTTCTTTTATAAGAGTTTTTAAATCATTTTCTGCATCTTCTAGATTTAAAACATAATTCCAATAATACCTAGCTTGGATTTCATTTCCATTTTTCCACAGTACATCTCCAAAGTGATCATTTACAATAGGATCAGCTGGCATTAACCTTAAAGCAAGCTGAAGATATTCTTTTGACTCCTCATATCTTTCTAATTTAAATAAAGCCCATCCAAGAGAGTCAATTATATATGGATCATTAGATTTTAATTTGTTTGCTTTTTCTAACATTTCTAAGGATTTGTTTATTTTAATCCCTTTTTCAATCCATGAATATGCTAAATAATTAATAACGTAAGCTTGATCTGGACTTGCTTTTAAAGATGCTAAAAGATCTTTTTCTGCCTTATCCCAATTACCCGTTCTTTCATATGCTACTCCCCTACTATCTGTAACTTCAGGGAACAGTGGATGATTGTTGTCAATTTTTTTTAAGATATCCGTATAATACACAATTGACTCTTTGAATTGCTCGTTATTTTTTAAAAACTCAGCATAATCAAATGTTTCATATAATCCTTTTTTGTAGAGTTCGTTATAAGATTTTTTTAGAAGTTTGAGAGATTTTGATTTTTCGTTTTCCTTAATTAAAATTCTAGCAATTTGTTTGTTTGCATACCATTTAAATGCATCACCATGTATTATTAGTTTTTTATAAATTTTTTTAGCTTCGGAGAAATCATTAATGTTATAAAAATTTTCAGCAATAAGAGTGTCGAAAGCATGAAAATCTGTATTAAGAAATTTAGATAAAGTTAAATAAAAATTTGAAAGCGGATAAATTGATTGAGAGGATAAAGCATTTGCAGCAATATATAGAATTTCAGCTATAATGTGGTTTTCGTTTTTGCAATCAAAACCAAAATTACTTTTCGAATTTTCTAAATCTAATAGATATTGATTTAGTAAAAGGTTTCTGGGATATTTTTTCAGAGCATTTTCAATTATTTTGTTTGCTTTTATTTTATTTCCTGAAACTTCTAAATACTTTGCATAGAAATAATTATATCTAGAGAAATCTGTTTTGGAATTATTAATTAATTCTTCAAAATATAATTCTGTTTTATTACTGCTATAATAACAATTTATAAAAACATTTTGAATTTTTTTTAAATTATCAAATCTGTTATCCAACTGGTTTAAATCTTTTAATGCATCTTCTAGATTGGAATTTCGTAAATTTGATAATAAAGATAAAGATTTGGCAACATAATTATCTAATATTGTCATTGAATTTCTATTCTTAGCTTTTAAAAAATATCTAGCTGAAAGTTCGTACTTAGAATTTTTTAAGTAATATAAACCAATTATTAAATCAGTTTCGTAACTGTCTAGTTTATCTTTTTCAAGTTTTTTTGAGTAATTAAAGGCTTGAATGAAATTTTCTGAATTTACTAAAGAATATAAGTACTTTGAGGAAAAAGCTGAATGGCTTTTCTCGAGACCATTAAGTTTTTTAAAATATTGATATGACTCACTATATTTACTTTGATTTAAAAGCACCACCCCAGAGAAGTAATTAGATATATTGTTTGCTTTATCAAATTTATCTAGATTTTTAGCATGGAGTGTGGAAAAAAAAATAAAAACAATGACAATTACTACATGTGATATAATCTTATATATATTTTTAAAATTGATCATTAAATGTTAAAAAAAAATAATCCTATTAAATTAATCAAATATTATAGCTTTATTAATCATAATTTAATTTACAATAATAAGGCAATCAATAGATATAAAAAGGACAATTTTGAAATTTCAGAGGATAAATCTAAAAATCTAGAACTATTAAAAAAGTCGATTATTGATTTAAAAAATTGTGATCTAAAAAGACATGCTAGGAATATTGTATTTTGTGACGGCAACCCTAAATCGAAGATTATGTTTGTAGGTGAAGCTCCAGGGGCAAATGAGGATCAAGAAGGCTTACCATTTGTTGGAAGAGCCGGAATATTGCTTGATAAAATGTTGGCTGCAATAAATTTAGATAGAAAAAAAGTTTATATATCCAATATTATTAATTATAGACCTCCTGAAAATAGAAAGCCTACAGATGAGGAGATCAAAAGATATTTACCTTTTATTACAAAACACATCGAAATCATTAATCCAAAGATTCTGGTATTGCTTGGTAGCACTGCAATGAATGCTCTTATTGGTAAAGATATTGTAATTTCAAAAATGAGAGGCAAATGGATTAAAAAAAAATTTGGAAATTGCGATACGTCTGTAATTATTACTTTTCATCCAGCTTTTTTAATGAGACAACCAGCACAAAAAAAATTATCTTGGATTGATTTGAAAATGATAAAAGAAAAAAAATCTAACCTGAAAATTTAATTGAAAAAAATGATAACAGCTGGAGTTGATGAGGTTGGTAGAGGGTGTCTGGCAGGTCCAGTAATTTCTGCAGCTGTAATATTTAAAGATAGTATAAATTTAAAGCTTTTAAGAGACTCTAAGAAAATTTCATTCAATAAAAGGGAAAAAATATCTGAACATATCAAAAGAAACTCTTACTATGCTATTGGCCTAGCCTCAGTCGATGAAATATTAAATTTAAATATTTTGCAAGCTACATTGCTATCAATGAAAAGAGCAATAGAAAAACTTTCTATTAAACCAAATCTTACTTTAATAGATGGGACCTTTGCACCTAAAGGTTTAAAAAACTATAAAACAATTATTAATGGAGATGAAAAAATAAAGGTGATAAGTGCAGCTTCTATTATTGCAAAAGTTTATCGAGACAGACTTATGATAAGATTGTCTGAAAAATTTTCTAATTACGCATGGGATAGAAATTTTGGATATGGAACGAGAGCTCATCTTCAGGGTTTAAAAAAATTTGGCGTAACTTTGCATCACAGAAAAAAATTTAAACCAGTATACAAGATATTGTCTAGTTAGGAGTCTCTAACACAAGAAAACACTTTTTTTTTCTAAAATAGTTTGACCATGGATTCAATTTAGAGTTGAATCAACTAAATGTCAAAATTTTTTAACAAAATTTTTATCGGTGATTGTTTAAAAGAATTAAAGAAAATTCCTGATAAAACTTTTAATTTAGTTTTCGCAGACCCCCCTTACAATATGCAAATTGGTGAAAAATTAACACGTCCAGACTCGAGTAAAGTAAGTGGAGTTAAAGATAAATGGGATCAATTTAATAGTTTTAAAGATTATGATAACTTCTGTGAAGCTTGGCTAAGTGAATGTCAAAGAATTTTAAAAGATGATGGAAGCTTATGGGTTATCGGTTCTTATCATAATATTTTTAGAATAGGTTATCAGTTACAAAATTTAGGATACTGGTTGCTTAATGATGTCATTTGGAGGAAAAATAATCCAATGCCTAATTTTAGAGGTACAAGATTTACAAACGCTCATGAGACCTTAATTTGGGCATCTAAAAATAAAAAATCTAAATATACTTTTAATTATCAATCTCTTAAATGTTTTAATGACGATTTACAAATGAGATCGGACTGGACAATACCTATCTGTGCTGGAAAAGAGAGATTAAAAAAGAACGGAAAAAAAATTCATTCCACACAAAAACCAGAGGCATTGCTTCATAGAATTATATTGGCCACCACAAATAAAGGAGATTCAATTTTTGATCCTTTCCTTGGTACTGGGACTACCGCCGTTGTAGCAAAAAAATTAGGCAGAAATTATTGTGGTATTGAAAAAGACAAAAAATATTATATCGCTGCAAAAGAAAGGATAGATAAAGCAATAAAAATTGAGGACGATTACTTAGATACGATTGAAAACAACAAGTCAAAACCGAGGATACCATTTGGGTCTTTAGTTGAATTAGGCATTATTAAACCAGGCACTTCTCTATTTGATCCAAAGAAAAAAATTAATGCTAAAATAATGGCTGATGGAAGCATTAAATATAAAGAGTCTGAAGGTTCGATCCACAAAATTGCAGCAAAAATAATGGGAGCTGAAAGTTATAATGGATGGACTTATTGGCACTACAAAGTAAATGGATCAACTATTTTAATTGATAATCTGAGAAAAAAATTTATTTCGGAAAAGCAAAGCTAATTCTTATAGACAGTACCTAAATAGGATTTAATAAAACTCTTTCTTTTTACAAGAAATTTCATAAAAAAATTTCTTATTACTTGCATAATTGAGCTTGATAAATGAAAAATAAAAAAATTAATGTTTGATCTTTTTCTGACTATTTTTGCTCTTCTTGACCTGTTTTGAAAGTAGATATTTTGAATGGTTTTATTTTCTTCATTTAATAAATTATATAATTCGTAAGCGCTTTCGATAGACTGCCCTGCCCCTTGAGCTAAAGTTGGTAAAAAACCATTAAATGCATCCCCAATATAAAATACTTTGCTATTTGAGGAAGGAAGTATTAGAGGAGTAAAATATAGAGGCCAAGATTTTAAATCACCTTTAAAAATATTTTCTAATTTGGAATTCTGGCTGACTACTTTATCGACTAAAGATTTGATGTTATCAGGATCATATTTCTTATCTCTTATAATACATACAAGGTTCAACTCTTTATTTTCATTAATTGGATAAAAAACTATGTGACAGTTTTTTCCCATAATGAGATTTATCTTTTCCCTGTCGATATTTAGTTCAGGTTGTGACTTAAGTATTGTTCTTATAGCTACAGCTTTTTTAAATTTAGGTTGATTTTTTTTCTTTTCAAAAAAGGATCTAGTATTTGAAAAAATACCATCGGCTCCAACAACTATATCTACTAGGTCATTAGTGTTATCTTCAAATTTTATAAGAACTTTTCCTTTTAATTCAGAGACCTCTTTAATTTTTTTTCCAAATCTCAAGTGTTGTGTGTAAACATCATCTTTCAAAAACTCAATAAGAGTTGATCTTTGTAAAGTTGTATATTTATTAGAACCTGTATTAAATTGTGTTAGGTCCAAATCACAAATTTTCTTATTATTAATATTATAAAAATTTACTCCTGTGGGATGAAATATCTTTTCCTTGTTAATTTTTTCAAATCCTATCTTATTCAAAATTTTAATACTATTTGAGGATAATTGAATTCCATAGCCTTCATCTAAAGATAGGCTTTCTTCTTTTTCATATAGCATGAATTCATGATCAGAATTCTTTTTAATTAAATTCGCAAGAGTTAATCCTGCTATACCAGCACCGATTATAGCTAATTTTTTTTGCATTAAAATAAGGTTGAAACTTGTATAAATATTTTTTTTGTAAAACTTGGAATAAATTCTTTATTTTCTTTTAGAGAATACCAATTATAATTCGGAGGTATCTTATCAGAAAATTTATAGTATAAATTAATGTTTAATTTTAAGTTTGAAATTGAGTTTTTGTAATTTTTTAGAAATTTCCAACTTTGTTTTTTTTGACTATTATTTGTTTCTTTTATTTCCGGCAAATTAAAATTCTTTAAAAAACTAATCTGATTTTTTTTAGTTAATGCAATTTGCTTTTTTTTATTTATGTAACAAAAAATATCATAATTTTTATTTTTAATCATTTTGCTTTTTATATTTTTTATTTTATTATTAGATTTAAAATACTTACAGCTTTTATTCAAACAACACGTCAGACAATTTGGGTTTTTTGGTTTACATTTAAGTGCACCAAATTCCATCAAAGCTTCAACGAAATCAGCATTGCGATTTGTGATAAAAAGTTTTTTTTTATTTTTTTCAATAAATTGATCAAAATTTATTTTATTTTCTTTAATATTAAGGTTTCTAGAAAATACTCTCCTTACATTTCCATCTAAAGCTATTCTTGGTTTATCATAAATTAAACCCAACAGAGCGTTTGCAGTATAATCTCCAACTCCTGGAAGTTTTTTAATTTCGCTTATTGACTCAGGTAATTTTGATTTATAATTTTTTACTAGAAGTTTTGAACAAGCTAAAAGATTTCTTGCTCTTCTATAATATCCAAGACCTTCCCACATTTTTATAATTTCTGTCTCATTGCTTTTCGATAAAGCTTTTAAAGTTTTGAATTTTTTTGTAAATTTTTCAAAGTATGGGATAACTGTTTTTACTTGTGTTTGTTGCAACATAAATTCACTTAAAAGTCTATAATACAGCTTTTTAGGTGACTTTTTGCCAACACGCCAAGGCAATTTTCGCTTGCAATTATCATACCAAGCTAAAATTTTTTTTGGTAAAGTTGAATTTATATGCATAACAAAAATAATAATAAAACCCAGACTTTCATTCAAGGTCTTCGTCCCTTTTCAAACTCAATTCCAAAGACTTTAAAGAAACATTTGAGAAAGGGAGGTTATAACTATTCTAATATAATCGATAACTGGACGAAAATTGTGAATAAAAAAGTTTCTGGCTCTTGTTACCCTATTACTATTAAAATGGGAAAAGATATGAAAAATGGAACCTTAGTATTAAATGTGACTCATGGTAAAGAAGTGGAGATTGGATATGAAAAAAATGAGATTATTGATAAGGTAAACGCTTTTTTTGGATACAAATACATTAACAATATAACTTTAAAAATTGTTCAAGATAAAATTGAGGATAGAAAAAAATTTACAAAAAAGATTAAAGACTTCAACAAAATAGAAGATGAAATGAAAACAGTAAATAACGCTCGAATTAAAAGTTCGCTTAAAAATTTTTTGAAAGCATATAATGAAAGAGATTAAAAAGTTTTTTTATAAACTATTTTTTATAATATTTATCATATCTTCATCAAATGCAGAGAGTAAAATCTTAAGCATAGGGAATTCCAACGCAAAAGTGACAGTAAAAGTGTTTTCATCTTTAACATGTCCTCACTGCGCTAGTTTTCATTCAGAAATTTTTGAAAATTTAAAAAAAGATTTTATTGATAAAGATCTTGTTAAATTTGAACATCATGCGTTTCCCTTAGACCTTGCTGCTTTAAACGCAGAGATAATTGTTAGGTGTCATGTTGATAACAATCAAAAATTTAATCTTTTAGGGAAAATGTACGAAAAACAAAAAGAATGGGCTACTGGATCTGATATAAATAAAATAAATGAATCAATAAAGAAAATTGGGCTCGAGTTAAATCTTAAGAAGGAAAAAATGGATAAATGTCTAAAAAATGATCTGGTTCAAGATAATATTCTAAATCAAAGAATTGAAGCTCAAAAAAAATATAAAATAGAGTCTACTCCGACAATTCTCATTAATGAAAAAAAATATTCAGGAAAAATTGAATATAAAGAATTTAAAAAAGTTTTAGAAAAAAAATTTTAGATGAAATTTAAAAATTTAGAAATGACTGGTTTTAAATCTTTTTCAGAAAAGACAACAGTTCTAATAGAAAAAGGACTTACTGGTATTGTTGGACCTAATGGTTGCGGAAAATCAAATATTGTGGAAGCTTTAAGATGGTGTATGGGCGAGAATTCTGCAAAAAGCATGAGAGGTTCTGGCATGGAAGATGTAATTTTTTCAGGAACATCTAATCGTCCATCAAAAAATATTTCTGAGGTTGCTTTGTTATTAGATAATCAAGAAAAAGATGGGCCCACTCAATATAAAGAGTTTGATGAAATATCAGTAAAAAGAAAAATTGAAAAAGAAAAAGGTTCTAAATATTACATTAATGATAAAGAGGTAAGAGCAAGAGATGTGCAAACTTTTTTTGCTGACCTTTCTACAGGGGCTCACTCTCCTTCTTTGATAAGTCAGGGAAAGATTGGTCAGCTTGTCACTGCAAAGCCCATAGAGAGAAAATCTATTCTTGAGGAGGCGGCTGGAATTTCTGGTATTCATGCAAGGAGACAAGAAGCTGAAACAAGGTTAAATGCAGCAGAAAATAATCTTAAACGTGCTGATGAATTAAAAAGACAACAACAAAAACAACTTGATAATTTGAAAAAACAAGCTGAAGAAGCCACAAGGTATAAAGAAATTTCAAATCAAATTAAAATGATTGAGGCAGGATTATATTTTTTAAAGATAGAAGAGATTGAAAAAGATAAGAAAAAAATTGCTGAGAAATTAAATGAACTTGATGATGAAATCAGTGCAATAAACATTGACTATAATCACAATAATACTTTGCTAGAAGAGGAGAACAAAAAGCTTGCTCCTTTAAGGGATAAAAAAATGGAAAGCGCAGCGACTTTACAAAAGTTAAATTTGGATATGACTAATCTTGTTGAAGAGGAGGTAAGAATAAAGTCTCTTCAAGAGAAACTAGAAAAATCTATAAAAACAGTCAATTCAGATTTAGAACGTGAAAAAAGTATATCTTTGGATGCTGATCTTAATGAGAAAAGAATTTCAAAAGAAAAGGAAGATTTATTAAATACAGAAAATAAGTTATTGGATGTCGAAACTAGCTCCTCAAAAGAGCTTCAATTATCAAAATCGCATCTCAACAAGTTACAAACTCAGTTAGACGCAATGCTGGATCAGATCGAAAAAGATATAGATTATGGAAAGAAACTAACAAAAGAATCTTTTAGAAGTTTAAAGCAACTTGTAAAAAAAATAACTCTCTCACAGGAAGAATATGCCGAAAAATATGGAAAAAATAAATCAATTGAGAGTGACTCAATAAAAAGAAAAGAAAGAATTAAAAATATAGATATTGAATTAGAAAATTGGAGAAATTTAAAAGTTAATTCTGAAAAAATGATATCTGAGTTGATTAATAGAAAAAATAAAGTTGAACTTGAGTTAAGTGAAAACCAAAAAAATCCTGAACGTATTGCTACCTCAAAAGGGCAAAACTTACAAAATCTTGAAAATACAAAAAAAAGGAATGAAGAAATAGAAAATGAACTTCTTGAGGCTGAGAAAAAATATAATTTAATTAATGAAAATTTAAGAGAAATACAATTAAAACTATCTGATTTAAAAGAAAATAAAGCTAGAAATGAAGCCACGGTTGAGGGAATTGAAAATAGAAAAAAAGATATTCTTTACTCTGTTAAAAATGAGCTAAATATAGAAAACGAAAGCTCAATCTTATCTCAATCTGATTTAAGTGGCGTTGAAACCAAAAATTACCCAACTATTCAAGAACAAGCTGAAAAAATTGATAAAACCAAAAAACAAAGAGAGTCTCTTGGTTCAGTTAATTTAAGAGCTGATGAAGAAACAAAAAAATTTGAAACTGAAATTAAAAAAATGGAGGATGATAGGGCTGACCTTTATTCAGCTATTGTAAAATTAAAAAGTAGTATAGATGAATTAAACCAAAAAGGGCGGGAGAGATTACTTGAGGCATATACAAAAGTTAACAGAAAATTTAACGAGGTTTATACAAAACTTTTTAATGGAGGGACCGCTAAGATTGAACTTGTCGACTCGGAAGACCCGCTTGAAGCTGGCTTGGAGATGTTTGTATCACCACCAGGAAAAAGACTGCAGTCAATCACTTTGCTTTCTGGAGGAGAACAAGCTTTAACAGCGCTCTCTCTTGTATTTGCAGTTTTTTTAGTTAATCCTTCACCTATTTGTGTTCTGGATGAGGTTGATGCACCCTTGGATGATGCAAATGTAACAAGATTTTGCTCGCTTTTAGATGAGTTGACAAAAATAACCAATACTAAATTTATTATTATAACTCACCACGCTTTAACCATGTCAAGAATGGACAGGCTTTACGGAGTTACTATGGCTGAACAAGGAGTTAGCCAGCTTGTTTCAGTTGATCTACAAAGAGCTGAAGAGTTAGTAGCATAATTAATATAATGAATATCCCAGAAGATTTTAAAACTCGCCTAAAAATTGCAAAATCAAAAATAAAAAAACAAGATATAAATAATGACGAAAAAAGAGGTTCGTTTATGGGTAATGCCTTCAAATTAGGCACAGAGCTTGTGGCTGCAGTTGCAGTTGGGACAATAATTGGGTTTATTTTAGATAGCTGGTTTGGTACTAAACCTTGGTTAATTATAATTTTCTTTTTTTTGGGAGCTGCGGCAGGTATGCTAAATGTCATACGAGCAGCTAACAGAATGCAGAAAAAAGACTAAGGATTTATATGGCTAGTAATCCAATGCAACAGTTTACGGTTCATAAAATTGGACCTGAAATAAAAATCGCAGGTGTCGATCTGTCTTTTACTAATGCAAGTTTGTTTATGGTCATTAGCGCCACAACAATATTGTTGTTTTTATTTTTTGGATCAAAAGAAAAAAAAATTATTCCAAATAAAATTCAATTAGTAGCGGAAATGTTTTACGCCTTTGTTGCTAAAATGATAAGTGATACCGCAGGCACAAAAGCTAAGCCATATTTTCCATTTATCTTCAGCTTATTTATGTTTGTTTTGTTCTGCAATATGGTTGGAATGCTTCCATACTCTTTTACAGTGACTAGTCATATTATCGTAACATTAATTTTGGCTATTTTTATTTTTATTGCTGTTACAATAATTGGATTTATCAAACATGGTTTCAAATATTTAAGTATTTTTGTTCCAAGCGGTGTTCCAGCTATTCTTTTACCTTTAATTACAATTATAGAAATTATTTCTTATTTGAGCAGACCAGTAAGTTTATCTGTTCGATTATTTGCAAACATGATGGCTGGTCATACGATGTTAAAAGTTTTTGGAGGATTTGTTGTAAGTTTAGGAATACTAGGTGGATGGTTACCACTCAGTTTTTCAGTAGCATTAACAGGCTTAGAAATTTTAGTTGCATTTTTACAGGCCTATGTTTTTGCAATATTAACCTGCATCTACTTGAATGATGCATTAAATTTACACCATTAATTAAAAAAGGAGGAAAAATGG
>MDTA01102518.1_pt1 | contig 14806 bp, 14 predicted proteins | sample 811151 | NCBI WGS metagenome assembly MDTA01 (sample SAMN05326648, study PRJNA326480) | marine metagenome | isolation source: seawater | place: Indian Ocean: South | collected 2010 | reverse complement strand
GTTCCTACAAGGGGGGAACTCACACCTGGATCCTCATGTATTTCAAGAATATCCCAATGCTCCACTCCTACAACAGCTACAACAGATCCAGCTCCAGGAAGGTAAAACCATTCATCAGGATTAATGAGGGTACCAACTGTTGAAGAAGTACAATCCCCTTGAAAAGGGGTTACCTGTTGAGACTCGTCGGCAGGCTCACTAGCAGAAGCCTCTTCTTGAGGCTCCTCCGCAGGCTCACTAGCAGAAGCCTCTTCTTGAGGCTCCTCCGCGGGCTCACTAGCAGAAGCCTCTTCTTGGTCAGTGCTTTCTGAAACTGCTGGTGCTTCGCTATCATTTTGTATTTTCTCACCTTCACCACATGCCGAAAGGATGAGAATGAATATAAATATGACTGAAAGAATACCTGTTGATCTTCTGCTATCTATTCTCATAATTCTCCAAACTCGAGTAAGTACCATCTTATATCCGAGCTACGGGATTGAGAGGATGCTATCAGACTCCGTTTAAGGAGCCCGATAGCATTCTTTGAAGTTGAGGGAAACTAAAAACCTATACTGTGGTCAATGTATTCGTTGGTGTATCGTTTTGATGGAACAGAATTTGAATTTTGCTTTGGATACGAAGACCAAGATGCTGAAAATATTTCAATACTTAACGATGAAGAATGTGAACGTTGGTATCAAGTCCACCTTACTGAACCCCATTACTAGTTAAATGAAAGGAAAATCTGAATTATGAGCAGAAGAGGAAGATATAAACTTAGTGCACTTCTCGTTTCATGTTGCATGGCCACTATTTCTTGTTCATCAGAGTTAGATGTCAGAGAGCCATCGGGTGAGCCAGCAAGTGAAGTGAGTTCAGCTTCAGATGGAACCGAAAATACTGATTCTGAATCTGTTACGGAAGCTCCGACCCCGCCGCCGCCACCTTCAGCATCCACAGCAGTTCCACCTCCGCCACCGCCTGCTGCACCCACAGCAGTTCCACCTCCACCTCCACCTCCACCTCCTACAACACCGCCTGTAATAGCCTCAGGAAATAATGTAATCGTGGCTGCTCAGGGGGTTCTAGGTTGGACTATTGACAGCGAATGGATTGAAGTAGACGGACCACCGGTTGACCCTTCCACTATCCCCGCAGAAGATGGTGATCTATACAGAGTTCTGAGATCAGGAAGTCCAACAAGTATCGCTGTTCCGGGTACGGCGCCAGTTGAAGGTTGCCCACCTACCCCTGGGTATGCTGCTGAAATAACCATAGATGATCCGATGTTTAATGCTGATGGATGGCCGTATACCTACCCGATAGCTATCTCATCGAATTGGGATCTAACTCCACATAATGTTGAATCCCTCAGTCTCGAATCAGAAATCTATAAGAGTTTTGCAAGCGAAGTTCTTGCTGGTTTAGAAATATTTGATACTGACCCGAATTTAATCACTCTAGTGCGCACTGATCTGGAGGGGGATGGAATTGATGAAGTGATCGTCGGTGCAGAAAGAATAACTGGATCGCTAATTTCTCCATCACCAGGTGATTATTCAGTACTCTTTCTAAGAAAAATTATTGACGGTGAGGTTATTCAACAATTGATTTCAGGTGATGTGCATGTAGGTGAAGTATCGGGAATGCTTAACTTTTCGCGTTTAATTGCTGTCGCTGATTTGAATGGGGATAACCGTATGGAAATAGCAGTCCAATACGGGTACTACGAAGGTAGTTCAACAGGTATCCTTGAATACAAAAATGATGTTGAAGGTCTCCAACTTGTCTTAGGCGTTGGTTGCGGAGCTTAATTTAGGATGAATAGATCAAGCTAGCGAACGACCTTGAGCATCAGGCACCTTCTTTAATACAATCAGAACAAAATCAATGAGAGCCCATATACCAAGCCCTCCTAGGGTCAACAACTTCAAAATGCCAAGGCCTTTGTAGCCCAAATAGAATCGATCAAATCCGAGCCCCCCTAGAAAGAAACTCAATAGAATTGCCACAGCATAATCCTTATCTGAGGTTTCATTGGTGTGTTTAATTGAGGATTGCTCAGAGGAAGGCACAGAATCTGAAGAAGAATTTATTGAAGTCACTATTACTAATATTAGCAATAAATAGAAGAGCAACGCACTAAAGATGTTAGCAACGAGGAATTCAAATGAATCTGGTAAATTTGTGAGAGCCTCAATTCCTAACATATATTGAAACATCTCTCCCCAACTGAAATAGTCATTCAAAATAGTTGGAACAACCCAGGACAGAATAAAAGCTCCAAAACTAGCTATTGAAAGTATTTGGGCTGAGTTTCCTTTATTCGTCATTCGATGACCCCCTCTTACTTGTATGTTATGAGACAGAATTAAACCCTTCAAGCGTAAGTTTGAAAATATGTTATCGGGTTACTAAAGCTAAAAAAATTTGGCAGGAAGCTTCTTATTGCATATATAGAAGTACTAAAGGGTACAAGCGTTACATCCGTAACTGCTTGTTATATAGGTGTTTAGACTCTAGGGACTCTGAAGGCTATGTGTTTACTGAGGGTTAGTCAATCATTTATTTTTTGGCTAAAACGAAACTGACGATCCTATGAGGTGTGTGAAGATCTCCAGTCCCAAATTCTTCAATGAGTGTTTTATCCAATTCTTCATCAAACGCCTGTGCTTTATCTGAATCAAGTGCAACGATTCCTGCGCTTGCTTGGATTCTTTTACGCCAAGAAATTCTTGAGTAGATTGTGTCATCAATAAAGTCAAACTCTCCAATGATCGACAGGGCGTGTTGAGTGAATGTTGATTTAAATAGGTCGTAATAATCATCTCTTGTTCGTATGCCCCCTAGTTTCCAATCTGGGTTATGAGATTCGATAAGTTCTTCGGTAACCCCAGCCACAGTTTCTGGTAAAGGAATCCAATCAAACCAGCTCACTGCCAATTTCCCGTTTGGTTTTAACAACCGAGCACATTCAGTAATCGTTTTTTCTTGATCAAACCAGTGCCAACACTGCCCAGCTGTTACAGCATCAAATGAAGATGATGGCAACTCAGTATTCTCAGCTGACCCCTGAATCCAGGTGATCTCTAAATGTTCACCTTTTGCGAGTCGTGATGCTTCATCAAGCATACGTTGATCAATATCCGCTCCCGTCACGTAGCATCCTCTGCGAGCAAATCCTCGTGCCAGCGTCCCAGTTCCACAACCAATATCTAAAATAGTTTGACCGAATTCACCGACTCCAAGCTTTTGCAACTCTTCAAAAGTTGCATCGGGGAAACCCTTTCGATGATCAGCGTAGTCTTTAGCTGCTGAACCAAAGCCATCTCCCTGAATCGGACCTTGGGAAATATTCTCAAAGAAATCACTCATATAAGAAGCCTACATAGATCGTGGCATTCTTAAAGTCATGAGTAATGAACTATGATTAGGGTTCATGTTTGCCATCTAGTAGATTTTAAACGGAGGCATTCACATGAAAGCAGTTTTGAGGGGAATCGTATCAATGGCTTTCTCTACAATCGAGGACCAAAAAACACAGCGAAGAGTTTTACCAAAACCTGAAAACATTCCAGTAGTTTCTCGGCCTACTATCTCTCCTCCATCACCGGTTCCCGCTGACGATATTTACAGACCATTATCGCCTTCTGATCCGATTCCTTTTGGTGCAGTGACAGAGGTTGAACCTGTAATAGACCCATTCGATGCGTCCAATATGGAAAGCGCTCTTTTACCTATCCCAGCTGAAGAGGTAGGCACTAAAGATTTCAAATCGGAAGACTTGGTTCCGGATGACCTCGCACAAATTAAGGGATTGAATCCCATAGCTATCATGGGTCTCAACAAAAGAGGCATCGTTACTTATCTACAGATAGCTAATCTCACCGATCAAGAAATAGATGACATTGAAAAAACTCTTGATCTTCCAGGTTGTTTCAATCGTTACAGTTGGCGTTATCAATCGCGTCAACTTTATCTAGAGATGAGCTAGATTTCCACTCCAAGCTCTTAACTTCAGCGCAATCAAAACCTAGCCAACGATACACATATCGTATATGAACACCGCTTTAAATAAGGTATTCAATCAGTATCAAATTGTATACTCGTATTGCATATGCTTTTATGCATGAAGGGTATGAATATTGCAGAACAAATTCACTGACTTACTATCAACCTTGTCAAGGTTTAAAAGAGAAGATACCCAATTGCAAAATAAATGCTTCAGCTTCGGAGCTAGGACGAAATCTAGTCTATTTCTAATGATTCTCTTAGGGTTATCTCTTGCTCTTTTGGTTATTGTTGCTTGGAACGATGATGTTTCTAGATTTGATGAATTTAAGGAAAGAATTGCTCCATACAAAAGGGAAATCTACTATTTCATCCCCTCAGGCTTTGTACTAATTACGGTAGCGGCATATCTCACGAAGCAAGGGAAGAGACTTCTATTCCCCATCGCAACCGTTATTATTTTAATTTCGGGACTTAGTCTAGGGGCATCAACATTTTCAAAACAAAATGATCACGTTTGGGGAGTTGAAATTAACGGCCCAAGTGACCTGTCTGGAATTGCAGAAATTAGCCCACAAGTTCGTGCAAGAGAGACATGGCTAACCTACATGAGGCTGGAACCTTACATTGGTGGCAAAACGATATTCATTGATGAACGTATAAATCCGTCTTATCTTAATGCTTTCGCTAGGGCGAACGTTCACGTTGATAGAGGCCATGACTCAACCTTTGTTCCATTCAGCCAAATGAGTGCAATGGAAATAGTTTTTGAAGGGCCAATATATAAGAACAGGAAATTGCTTCTCTTCGGAGAAGGTGAAAATTACAGTTTCTACTCAACCGCTGACAGAGATTATGTGGTGGCTAATAAATGATTCGTGAACTGCTTTTTTCCTATCTCTTAACATTTGGGGGATTCGGTACTATCTCACGAAGTAAAATCATCCAGCAGTCTCCACTTCTTGCAATGGTTATCCTCTTGCCTGTTGGAGTTGTTCTCTTTACATTTAGTTCGGCTCTTGTTTATATTTTCGGCATCAACTATCCGCTAATTGGATTAATTCTGATGGTAATCATTTCTTTGCATGAGTTATACAAGACGAAACAAAACAATGGTTTAACCAGTGTCAATCAAATAACCCTATTGTGCTCCTTAGGTCTTACAACGGCTCTATTGTTATTAATCCGAGTTGTCGTTTCACCAGTGCTTACTTTTGACTCATATAAAATAATTATTAGTGGCAAATCCTTTGGATCATCAATATTTTCTTTTGAATCTTCTGAGTTGGCCAGTTTCCCCTTCATGGTTACAAACTTTCAAGCCGCAACTGAAATATTTAACTTTTCGTATACTGCCTACCTTCCGGCTGTGACAGGGTTTTTGGCGATGACAGGTGCAATAATCATAATCTCTAACCTTGTCTCGCCATCAAGAAAGTATTCGTTTACTTTCGGTGTTATCGTCCTTATGACTATTTTGGCATTTGGGTCCGTTACTTACATGCTCCGAATGCAATTGGGCTACTTAAATAGTCATCTATTGATGGCAGGATACTATTCTTTGGGATTTGCAACTTGTCTTTTGGGTAACAACAGCGACAAGAGAACACCGAATCTATACCTTTCAGCATTATTAATAGGAGTAGTAGCATTCATAAGGCTAGAAGGAATGCTACTAATGACGCTGCTTATTATCTCTTTCGTGTCAATAAACAAACTTTCAAGAAAAGACTCAGCTAAGTTCGCTCTTTTCGCATTGGTAGTGCCGGGACTCTGGTATGTGAGGTTAGCAATTGCGGGAGCAAGCGGAAGCACAATAATCTCACCCCGCAATACGATATTGATGCTTCTTTTTGCTACCAGTCCTTTAATTATAAATTGGTGGAGGCAGACTCTCAAGGTAGTTGATTATCTTCCAAACCTCACCATTTCTGGTTTGGGATGCATCTTTTGCTTTCTTCTATTGACACGTGAACAGACCATTGAAAGTAGCTTAATTTTTCTTACTAACACTGTAGGGACGGGATACTGGGGTGCTTTCTGGTGGACATTCGGACCGTTAGCGATGGTATTAGCTTGCGTTGGCCCGAAAATTAAAAGAGAAATCGTTTGGGTGATGACAATAGGGGGCGGATTACTCGTAATCCTTTTGCTCGGTGCCATTAGAAGAATTCCCTATCGGATTGGTTGGGGGGACTCAGGAAATCGAATGCTCGTCCATATAGCTCCGCTTACGGTACTGTATATAGCTATGAAAGTTTATGCTTGGTTTCTCACAGGAAGGTCATCAGCCACTGAGGGAGATAAAGGTATTGGAACTTTAGACGCCCCCTTAGATACAAATAAGTCATGAGGCAACTAAAGAATTAATAGGATGTATAGAAATCATAAGATAAACGTAATTGTTCCAGCTTTCAATGAAGAACTGCTCATTCGCGAAACTCTTTCTGGTATTCCAGACTTCGTAAATCAAATAATAGTTATTGATGATTGCAGTACAGACAAAACGAATGAAATTCTAACTGAAGCTGCAAAGCATAACGAGCGGATCACGCTTATTGTCCATGAGGAGAATCAGGGTGTTGGTCAATCCCTTATTGATGGATACCTCAAAAGTCTGGAAACAGAAGGCGACGTCACTGTTGTAATGGCAGGAGATAACCAAATGGATCCGGGGGATCTACCAAATATTCTAAATACACTGATAGACGGGGATCATGACTATGTGAAAGGGAACCGTCTTTTACATACGGACATTGCGTCAATGCCTAAATACCGGTATCTCGGAAATTCATTGCTGACTCTGCTAACTAAATTCGCAACTGGTTACTACTCTCTGATGGACCCTCAATGCGGATACACGGCGATTAGAAACACGGCCCTAGCAGAAATCCCAATTGCAAGTATGACAAAAGGATATGCAGGTAATGCTGACATATTAACAATGTTGAATATAAAGCAATTCTCTGTCGCTGATTGTGAAGTAAGGCCCGTCTATGGTGAAGAAGTAAGCACTATTAAGGTAAGTCGATATATTCCTTTGATTCTTCGTGTACTGACGAAAAACTTTATTAAAAGACTTTGGTGGAAGTATGTTGTGCTGGACTTTCATCCATTAGTTCTGTTCTTTGCATTTGGAACATTTATTACATCTTTTGTTGCTATCCCTCTATCAATCAGGTTTTTTTATGTTTACGCACAATCTAGTGAACTTCCAAGAACCACAGCTATTCTTTTCTTTGTGGCATTGATGACAGCGGTCCAATCGTTTTTGTTTGCGATTTGGCTGGATATGGAACATGGGTCTAAAAGAAGAAATTCGTGAGAGAGAAAGAACTCTCTGTGAATCCTAAAAGGCTTATTTAGTGTTAAAACTTTTTAAGAGGTTGAATCATGATGATTACCAAATACGAGCATTGTCGCTCTATTGATACGCTCATAACTGTAAGGGAACTTTGACATGTGTGGATTATTTGGAGTGGTTACAGTTGGCAATAATTTCATAGCCAGAGCCGATATTTCGGAACTAACCAGATTAGGTCGAAAAGCACAGCGAAGGGGCGTTGACGCCAGCGGTCTTGTTTCAGTTCCGGAGGATAAAAGAATAAGAATTGTTAAAGCCAATCACAGCTTCGAATCAATGGTTAAAACACAAGTTGGTCATGAACTTCTTGCATCTGCGAAAGAAGAAAAAGTTGTTGCGTTATTCGGTCATAGTCGTTTAGAAACACATGGTTATTCAGGTTCGTCGGAAAATAATCAACCAGTAGTCTTAGGAAGTTGGGTTGTTGTTCATAACGGAGTGATTACTAATGCAGATGAAATATGCTCTGAGATAGAGATTGATGATCTAGGAATTGAAACCGACAGTGTCGCAATTGCTCTTCTGTTAGAAAAATGGGATAAAGATGGCAGAAAAATCAGATCTGATGAAGTGTTCAACAAATTAAATGGCGAGTACAGCATAATCGCAGCTTCTACTTCAGGGGAAGTGTTTTGTCGTACGAATGTCGGCAACCTGTATTTAGCTACTGGCAATAATAAACAAGTCTATATAGCAAGTGAACCTAGGCAGTTTTCGAAGGAACTTCAGCAAAATTGTTCAAAAGCTCCACTCAATGAAACTGTTGTATTCCGTGAATCATCTGGAAACTCAGGAAATCTTTCTGTGTTAACTTCACTGAGAAGCGAAGAGGGAATGGAAGGGGCTCAAGGTTTGCACCTTGTCACAAGCCAAATGGACTCTGATTTCTCAAAAAGCATGGAGCAAGTGGCTTTAACTGCTCAAGGTAGGGCTAAAAATTTAAGAAGATGTAATGTTTGTATCCTCCCTGAAACGTTTCCGGGTATCTACTTCAACGATGAAGGAGTTTGCAGCATTTGCCTAGATTTTAAATCCCCTGAATATACAGGACTGGATAGCTTCACAGAGGATTTGCAAAATGAATTAACTGAATCCGGCGAAGTTCTTGTGTGTCTTAGTGGTGGTCGAGATAGTTCATATATCTTGCACTTGGTGCATCATCTTGGGTTCAAACCCATTGCGTATACTTATGATTGGGGAATGGTAACTACAGCTGCGCGTGAAAATATGTCGCAGATGTGCGGTGATCTCGGGGTAGAGCACGTTGTTGTTTCTCCTGATATACGTCGCAACCGGACCCGAATAAGTCGTGCTCTTTCCTCTTGGCTGAAAAACCCGAAGCTAGCAACAATACCTATCCTTATGGCTGGAGATAAACCATATTTCCGATGGGGTCAAGAAGTAGCCCGAGAGAGAGGAGGGATACCTATTCTCATGGCGGATCACCCTATGGAAACAACAGGATTTAAATCAATGCTCGCGGGAGCAAAGACCTCAGCTGACCATTCACAGGGAACAACTTATCGACTTAATATTCAAAGCATGACAAGGATGGTATTCACATATGGAGCACATGCCATTCAATCGCCTGGTTTGATCCCTTCTTTAGCGAAAGAAGGATTTATAGGTTTTATTGATTACTACATTCGAGATCATAAATTCCTCAAACCATTTTCGTATATTCCTTGGGAAGAGGAGTTAATTGAGACTACATTACGCTCGGAATATGCTTGGAGTTCAGGAGAAGGCCGTTCAACAACATCTTGGAGAATGGGGGACGGCACTGCGCCATTCTATAACATGATGTATCTCATTGGTTTAGGAATGACTGAGCATGATACTTTGCGATCAAATCAGATTCGTTTCGGATTGATCGATAGATCAAATGCATTAGAAAAGGTAGTTCATGACAATAGCTTTAATGCTCTAGGTCTTGCATCATATTTTGCCACAGTTGGTATTGATCTAAAATGGGCTGGCGATCACATACAAAAATTTGCAAGTAGATACCAATGAAACACCGCTATCGGTAATTTAATTTGCCGATAGAAGAGGGCGAGGGGCATTATGCCTAAACTGAACATTGATAGTAAAGGCTTCGCTTGGACGTTTACTGCATTTGGTGCTGTCGCCTTGTCAGGCTTGGTGATTAACCAAGTGATTGCTACTCAACTAGGTGTCATAGCTCTAGGTCGTTACAACATGTTATTAGCAATAGTGATCATAGGTGGCCAGATAGGGGCCATGGGTATCCATAGTTCTGTGCTTTATCACACCCCCAAAGCCCAATCAGAGGAAACAAGCACCTCTGAAATTCTCAATAGTGGCTTTTGGGCAACAATTTTAACGTCAACAATTACGACTTTACTTATCTATGTCGGTGGAGAAATAGTTCTGCGTTGGGTGGATAATTTGTATTACCTTGACGGGCTTAGAGCTATTGCTCTCGGATTATTTTTGTATCCAGTTAATAAAGCTTTGCTGGCACATATTAACGGCTTGCAAAGAATTCGGGCTTTCTCTATTTTCTTTTCGGGAAGATTTATTCTTTTAGCTGTAATGGCAACTATTGCTTGCTACTGGTCCTCCAATGATCAAGCTCTTCCTTGGACGATTACAGGCGCTGAGATTGCACTGTTTGTTGGTTTAGTATTCGCTAACCGAGACGAACTATCTGGTTTAGGTGATTGGCATTACTTACGAAAAATGTTTAATCGACACCTGCAATATGGTCGTAAAGGGTTTTTGGGGTCTACGTTACTTGATCTGAATACTCGACTTGATATTATTTTGCTGGGCTTAATTTCAGGTACTAGATCTGTTGGCGTATATAGCATTGCCAGTTTGTTTGCCGAGGGGCTATATCAGGCAGCTATGGTTCCGCGTTATAGCTATGATCCAGTAGTCACGAGTTTGTTCATCCAAAATAAGATTAGTGAGCTTCAAGAGACCATTGCTAAAGCAAAACGCCAAATTTACTTTGTAGCAATTCCATTGATAGTTCTGAGTAACTTTTTATACCCCTTCATTACTGAATTTTTATTTACGAAAGAGTTAGCAGACGAAAGTTGGCCTGTCTTTCTAATTCTTAGTCTTGGGGTAGGTCTCAGCGCTGGATACATACCATTTACAAATATTTTGCAACAATCGGGATTCCCTGCTCGCCAATCGCTGCTTCTCGTGGGAATGACGATCACAAACCTTTCTCTTAACGTGGCATTGATCCCATTCTTTGATGTGAAAGGGGCAGCTTTAGCTACTTCTTTAAGTTGGGTTTCTATAGTTTTCTTCCTACGGAAGCTAAGCAGAAAGTCACTTGGGTTTAAAGTTTAAGTTTCTTGTTTCACATAGAGTGAATCAAACATATGGATAAAAGAAGGTAGGAAATCTTCAATTTTTTGTGAAGATGTTCCTATCTGAAATCAATTCCAGCTTCAAGTAATCTCTGAACAACGAAATTTGTTAGTGTCAAAACAAAATCCCGTGTTAAGTGTTGTCGGTCTCTAAACGTAACGTTGTTTCCAACGATGCTCGGACAAACAGTATCTGTGCAAACTAAATCAATAATGGGAATATAAGTCACATTAGCATTACTCGTTGCGGTCTCTTCAATTTTTTGATAGTCGGTTGGTACTACCTTTCCAAAAGTGCCATGACACTTGGCTATATCCTCATTTGCGGTAACACATTCTCGAACATGGTTATCCATATATGGAGTAGCACCCATAAGAACTACCTGTGGAACAACTGAATTTAAATTATTTAAAGATTGGGTTAGTCCTTCAGCCCATTCTTCGGAAGAAAAGTACTCATTGATTATTGGAGCGTCTTTGCGTTTAGTAGCCATGATAATTAAGTCAACCTGGTTTTCACCCAATTCATTTTGAACCCACTGTTTCCAATTGAAACATTCGGAATATTTTCTATCAACCCCATACAGAGGAAATTCCAAGTGCTCCACAAAGCAGGAACTCTTAGTCCTCGACAACAGTCTCCAGCCAAATTCTTCTGCGACATAATTAAACAATGGGAACCAAGACGCTGCGTGAGAATCTCCGTAAAGAACCATCGTCCGTTCGGCATCTGGATTTCCATAGACGCAAGGCGGAGATGTCTGCGCTCCTTCACCGAGATGGCACCTTAGGTCCTTATCATAAATACGTGGATCCGGACCCCCTAAACCCGCAGAGTCTGGTAATTTCTGAGTTCTTGCACCCGATTCCAGAACTTCATAATGATTTTGTAAGGCAGTGTCAATTGTTTCTTCCTCAAGGAAACTATCATCTGGAACTTTGGGATCAGGAATTTTTTGAAGATCATCAATACCATTAATATTTTCTGAAACTTTGGGATCAGGAATTTTTTGAAGATCATCAATACCATTAATATTTTCTGGGGGGTTTTCCTTGAGTTCTGTGTCGTTCATTTTCTCGTCTTGAGGGGTGATGATAATCGGAGTCTGTGCCTGGTTTGAAGATAGCTGAATGCCTGACTTTGGTCTTAGTTGGAATGCAGTGAATACAAGAATAACGGATAGGAGGGTTAACAGAATTCCAAAGAGGACTCCTCTTGATGGTCTCTTGATGAAAAAGCCGAATTTCCGAACGGGTGACTCTATTAATTTATGTGAAAATATTGCCACGGCAAGTGCGATGATAGAAGCCATTGCGTTGACTACTATCCGGTTATTTTCATTGAAATATCTATTAGCTAAACAAATAAAGGGCCAGTGCCATAAGTACCATCCATATGAATATTTACCTAAAAAGACAAGGGATCCCGAACTTAACGCTCTACTCACTGCAGACCCGGCAGATACAATGATAAATCCAGATCCGACAACAGGAAAGATTGCTCGCCAACTCGGATAGAGAGTGAAATCATCATAAATGAAACTGGAAATGAGGATCGCTGATAGACCTATGATTGCTAATACCTCAATAAACTTCTGCCCCAATTGAAGGATTCTGTTCCTGTAACAGGCTAACAATGCTCCAAAGGCCATTTCCCAAGCTCTAGTTGGCAGCATGAAGAAAGCCCAGCTTTCATTATTTTCGCTGACTTCGATAGATAACCAAAGGGAGGCAGCAATAATGATGACCATTGGAACTCCACACCTTTCTCTGGAGATTCTTAATTTCGCTATACCAGCAAATACAAAAGGCCATAAAAAGTAAAACTGTTCTTCAACGGCAAGAGACCAATAGTGCTGAAAAACAGAAGGACTAGACTGAGCGCTCAAATAATCAGTAGATTGTTGTAATAAAACAAAGTTCATAGAGTACGTTGACGCCCCAAAGGCATCCTTAATTACTTCCTCTATCCCGAAGGGTGATAAAAGAATCCAGGCTAATAAAATAGTTGCCAAAATGGTTGTAACTGAAGCAGGGAGAAGGCGCCGAACTCTTCTAGAAAAGAAAGCCGATACATTTACCTGATTCTTTTCTTTTATCTCGCCAAAGAACAAAGATGTTAATAGATATCCCGATATGACAAAGAAAACGTCTACACCTATGAATCCGCCAGAGAATGCATCAATTTCTATATGGAAGAGAACAACAAGAAGAACAGATAAGCCGCGAAGTCCTTCAATATCAGTTCTGAACCCTTCAGCGGGATCAGGCCACGATAACTTGCGATCAGTTTCGCTTGTCTTGCTACGAAACATATAATTTAACGCCCTTCCATAGTCTCTTGTAAGCGGCAGGCTTTACCCATCTGTTAGTTTCTCTCGGCTCTTCAGTGTTTAATTCTACGCAGTTATTTGCTTGTGGAAACTCTCTTAACCATGCGTTTAGTTTAGGGCAGAAGATATTTCACATGCCACGTTTTTATTATGCTTGGAAGGAAGTGGTTACATCAATAGGATCGGGCTAAATGTTGATGGAGGCTATGTTACTTACGGATGAGTCTGTAGTTAAAAGAAACTAGACTCTCTTAACTAATATAAGTTTCAATAAATTAAGGAGAGAGTAATGACGCATACATCTATGGCACGATTTCCATGCAAAGAGGGTGTAGGAGAAATGCTACTTCCTGCAGTGCTGGAAGGACTGAGTGATACCCGAGCTTTTGAAGGGAATATAAGTATTAACACTTTCGTGGATCAAGATAACCCAGATCTAATCATTCTTTGGGAAAAGTGGGAAACTAGAGAAAATTATGAAGCCTACCTTGCGTGGCGAGCGGAGACCGGAATGTTTGAAGGTCTTGAGCCTTTCTTGACTGGGCCTCCAGAATTTATCCACCTTGAAGCAAAAGATTAACATATCTTCAAAAAATGTGAACCAATTGCTCTCATGTATTTACAGATATAGTCGCAGGTGGCAGTATGAGCTTAGACATGGGGAAGTGTTTATCAGAATAGTAAGAGGCACATATGAAATTTAGTTTGTTTTTAAAAGACACCCACATGAGTGTCATAGAGAAGTTAAAAGAAAAGCACTCCGATACTTCAGATCAAGACATTATTAAGAAATGTGTTAAGGCTGCTATACAGCTAAAGGATGATGATTTGATTTTTGGATCTGCAAGAGAACAATGCGGGGGAGGTTGCTTTGCTTCTGAACCATATTTTGAGATTGATATGGATGAAGATGATTTTAATAAGCTAAAAAGTGTGTACCAGAATCAAAGTTACGAATTTGAAGAGTATGACAGCGAAGAAGAAGAAATAAGTAAAACAATAAGATGTATTCTTAACTTTATCGATTATCAACCTGACGCAGTATCTATTTAAAGTCATGAATTTTGACTCGTTAAGTGCTGTTACCTCTGAAGAAGAGCTCCTTGACATATATCGTGCACCGACTGATGTTGTTATAAATAAAGAAGTCAACGAACTTGATAATGGATGCAGAGATTTCATTGGAACTTCGACTTTTTTACTTATAGGAACCGCCTCTGAGGGAGGTGATCTGGATGTTTCCCCGAGAGGAGGCCCAGCAGGCTTTGTTAAAGTGATTGACGAAAAGTGTTTAGCGATTCCTGATTTAAATGGGAATAATCGACTTGATTCAATTCAAAATATCATTATGCAAGGAAAAGTTGGTTTGCTTTTCATTATTCCAGGTTTAGGTGAAACACTTCGTATCAATGGCTCTGCGCTAATAACTACTGATCAAGAAATACTAAAAATCTTTTCTGACGAGTTAAAGGTGCCAAAATCAGCGATAGTGGTTCAAATAGAAACTGCTTTTATTCATTGCGCAAAATCATTTATGCGGGGAAATGTATGGAAGCCGGAGACCTGGGCAGGTAAAGAGTGTCGACCTTCTGCAGGTCAAATTCTTGTAGACCACTCTGGGTTAGAGGGCGAAATAACTGGGGATGAATTGGAAGCTATGCTGAAGGCTGGTTACAAGCATGACCTTGAATTAGATCATCCAATAAAAAATCGTATATCAGCGAAATTAAAAAGATTAAGAAAGTAGATTATCGCTTAATATT
>MDTA01161318.1_pt1 | contig 14809 bp, 13 predicted proteins | sample 811151 | NCBI WGS metagenome assembly MDTA01 (sample SAMN05326648, study PRJNA326480) | marine metagenome | isolation source: seawater | place: Indian Ocean: South | collected 2010 | reverse complement strand
TAATGCCATTTCATCTAAAGTTTCATTACCTAATCTTAAAAATTTTTCTTGTCTAGATACTCTAAAGTTTTCGGGTATTTCTCTAATCTTTTGAAAAAAAATATAAGTTATGAATAATGTAAATATTAAAATAAATAGAACAATTACTACACCTAGCAAATTCGTCTGAACTAAATATTCTTTCCATGATATTTCAACATTTCCTGGGTTTTCTGCCAACCAAACTATCGAGAATGAAATAATAAAAATTATAGAAAAATATTTGATTATTTTAATCAAAGTCGCTACCTATAGCTCTATAAATTTTTGTCTCAAGTGTTTGTAATTTTTCATTTGAAACTAAAATCAATTCCGAATCATCCAATAAATCTAAAAATTCTCTATCTAGCTTTAAATTAGATTTTCTGAGTATTTCAATTGATTTTTCAAAATTGCCAATGAGCAAATATTCTTTCGACATTGACAAGGTTTTTTTATAAGACTCTTTCAATAGGTTTTCTTCATTATTTGAAGTATCGTCTTTAAATCTTGTCACTTTAAATGTGGAATTTATTATTTCTTTAAGGTAATTCATGAAACTTTCTTTGGATTCAAAAATATCCTTATTCTTAAAAACTGCCTCTTTTTCTAATCTATAAAAAAAACTTTTTAAGTCCTCTTCATAAATTTCTAAATCCTTGTTGAGAAAAAACAACAAATCGTTTTTAGTTTTTAAATTTTTTATATCTAATTCCCGGAAATATGAGATCAATCCATTTATTTCATTTTCATTTACAAGCATAAATGAAATTCTATTCAATTCCTCTCCAAATTTTTCTCTATTTTGATATTTATTTTTTAAAATCATAAAATTAAGTAGGAGTGAATATTTTCTTATATCTTGAGCATACATATCCGTAGAAGAAAATTTACCTAACTTCAAAACTGTTTGTTCAATTTCAGATAATCTTAATTTTAATTTTTCTATTTGCTTTTGTGTATCTTTTATAATGAGATTGGAGCTCTCTAAAAAATTATTTATTTTTTCCTCCTGAACTGAGACAAATTCTTGTTCCTCACTTGAATTTTTCTTATTAGTTAAATTAATTTTTTTTTCATACTGAAGCACATCATTTTCTTTTTGTTGTTTTTTCAAAAAATAGTCTGAGAAAAATCCTATTGAAATGAAAAATAATCCAAAAATTATGAAAAAAGTAAATTTTCTAACAAAATTATTTTTTTTCTTATAATTTGAACTCTCTAGATCAATAAATTCTCCATTTTTAGGGTCTTCATTTTTCTTCTCAGGCAATTTTATCTCCTCCAGAAATTTTTTTTATTAATTCAACCATATTTCTTTCATTAGGTTTTTCTGCAATGAAAACTCTGCTTAATGGCAACATATTCAATTCTTTTTTTACTTTTTCACTTATTACAACAACCTTTTTTTTTTTACAAAAATTTTGAAGCTTGTATTTCATTACTTCTTTCACAAAAGCTTTTGCAGTTAAACTAGAATAAATCGAAATTATTCCTTTTTCGTAGGATATTAAAAATTTTTTGAAAACATCCTTATTCTCATTAACCATTACTGAATTATAACATTTCAATGCCTTATATTTACAATTAAATTTCAAAAAAAAATCCTTAAGTTTAGTATTTTCATTACTTGAAGTTGGGTGAACTATAGACATTTTTTTCTTCAACAATTTAGCAACTTTTATTTTTAATGCTGATAAGTCACCGTTTACATTGATAACATTTAGGTTCGTTCTTTGTTTAATAAGTTTTTTGGTTTCAGTACCAACGGAAATAACCAAAATGTTGTCCTTAACAATCTTATGGCCAAAATCAAAAGATCTTACTCCATTTTTACTTGTAAAAATCAAAATATCAGGAGGTGAAAAATTATAATCAACCTGTTGTTTTTTTATTTTAATAAGTGGCGAAATATCTGATTCAATCGAAAATTGTTTTAATATTTTTGATGTTAGAATTGAATCTTCTAATGGCCTAGTTAAAAGAATTTTCATATTACTCTCTATTGTATTTTTTTTTTTATTTTTTTTCCAAGTTCGAAACTTTTTTTTTTGTATTCTTTCATTGAAAAGTAAGTTGAACCATTAATAATTTTTTTTCCATTAAAGGAAGATGCCATATATCTGAAAAAAAGAGTGTCACTCTCCGTTATTTTGGCATTAGCACCAATGGGAGTTTTACATGAACCATCGAGAGCATTAAGAAATGATCTTTCACAATCAACTTCAAAAAAACTTTTTGAATGGTTAATTTTTTTTATTAATTTACTAATTTTCTTTTTTTTATTCACCACGATGCCTATTGCTCCTTGTCCAGCAGCAGGAACAATTATTTCCTCATCAATTTTTTTATATTTTTGAGAAATGTTTAACCTTTTAAGACCTGCCTGCGCAAGAATAATTGCATCAAATTCTCCACTTAAAACTTTGCTTATCCTTGTTCCAATATTACCCCTTATCTCCCTGACAATCAGTTCAGGCCTATATTTATTTATTTGAACTAATCTTCTAACTGAAGAAGTGCCTATGACTGAACCAGATTTAATTTCATCAATTTTAAGCCCTTTTTTAGAAAAAATAACATCATTTGATTCATCCCTTTTTAAAATAGCTGCAATTTCCAATTCATCAGGCAACACAGTTGGCAAATCTTTTAAAGAATGAACTGCAACATCAATTTCACCCCTAATTTGTGCCTGATCAATTTCTTTTGTAAACAAACCTTTATACCCAAATCTTGAGATACTTTGCTCTAAAAAATTATCGCCTGAAGTTTTAAAAAATACCTTTTCTACCTTAGAAGAAATTTCTCTTCCATATGTTTCAACAAGTTTTTTTAAAAAAATACCAACTTGTTTTCTTGCAAGAGGACTTGTTCTAGATCCAATAATTATTTTATTAAAATTAGAAATCATTTATCTTTATATCTAAGTAGCATAGAATATATATCTTAAATATTCTAATTAATAAAAATTATGATTGTATTAGGAATTGAAACAAGTTGTGACGAGACATCAGTCGCCATTGTTGAAAAGAAAAGAAAAAATAATTTTGGTAAAATCTTATCTGAAAATACATTTTCTCAAATAAAAAAACATAAAGTCTTCGGAGGAGTTGTGCCAGAATTAGCATCAAGGGAACATAGTAAAATTTTGCATAAATTAGTTAGAAAAACACTTAAGGATTCTAGTTTATCTTTAAAAAAAATAGACGGATTTGCTGCAACAATGGGACCAGGTTTGTTAGGGGGACTCCTTGTTGGATCCAGTTATGCTAAAACTTTGGCATTGTCAGAAAAAAAACCTTTCTTATCAATAAATCATCTTCAAGGTCATATTTTAGTATCAAGGATGGGGAAAAAAATTGAATTTCCTTTTTTGTGTCTTTTGGTATCAGGAGGACATACTCAACTATTGTATGCGCTTAACTTTAATAAATTCAAGTTAATTGGTGAAACTCTTGATGACGCTTTGGGCGAGGCATTTGATAAAACAGCTAAAATTATGGGGTTTGGTTATCCTGGTGGTCCGATAATTGAAAAACTAGCATTAAAAAGTAAAAAGAAAAATACTTTTAAACTTCCCAGACCCCTGCTTAAAGAGAAAAATTGTGATTTTTCTTTTTCTGGTTTAAAAACTTCTGTAAAAAGAATTATTGAAAATGGAATCAAACAAAGTTTAAAAAATGATTTAGCATATGATTTCCAAGATTGTGTAACAGAATGTTTGTTAATTAAAACTGAAAGAGCAATTAAGTTATTCAAAAAAAAATTCAGATCAGGAACTTTGATATTCTCTGGAGGAGTTGCATCAAATCAATTCATTAGATCTAGACTAAAAATGTTGTGTGAAAAATTAATGATTGAATTTGTTGTCCCTGAATTAAGCTTATGTGTTGATAACGCAACAATGATTGCTTGGGCTGGAATAGAAAAACTTCAAAATGGAGAAACTGGTGATTGCTTAAATTTAAAACCTAAACCTAGATGGGATCTTCAAACAATATGCTAAAAGTAGGAATAATTGGATCTGGACAATGGTCATTAGCATTATCAAAGGTTTTAAAAAATGTTAATATATTAATTAAAGCCAGAAAGATTGAGAAAGCAAAAAAAATCTTTAATGGAACTGATAAAATCTCATTAACTGAGAGTTTTTTAGATTTAAGTAAGTGTGATTTAATTTTTTTAGCAAATCCATCCCAAACAGTCAGAGAGAATCTAGATAAATTAAAATCAGAATCAAAAGAAATAAATTCAAAGTTTATTATTTGTTGCAAAGGTGTTGAAAAAGATAGTAACAAACTCATTAGTCAAGTTGTAGAAGAATTTTTTCCTAAAAATCATTTGGCAGTTCTATCTGGTCCAAACTTTTCATCTGAAGTCATTAGCGGTTTACCAACTGCCTCAGTTTTTTCATCGAATAATAAAAAACTTTTTGAATTAATTTCAAATATAATATCACAGGATAAGTTTAGAATATATTTTAATACTGACCTAATTGGAACTCAAATTGGAGGAGCGATGAAAAATATAATCGCAATAGCCTGTGGTTTTATTATTGGTAAAAATTTGGGAAATAATGCAAAAGCTTCAATAATCACCAGGGGGTTATCTGAAATAGTTGAACTTGGATTGAAAATGGGAGCATCTAAGAATACTTTTTATGGTCTCTCTGGAATTGGCGACCTAACTCTAACCTGTTCTTCATTGAAATCGCGCAATACAAAACTGGGTTATAATCTTGCCAAAAAAAAACACATAAACGCATCAAATCAAGTATTAGAAGGAATGGAATCTTGTGAAAGCATATGTGATTTAGGAAAGATTCATAATGTAGAGCTTCCAATCTGTAATTCTGTAAGAAAAATAATAAGAGGATATGAGTTCGAAACAATAATTCATAGTTTGTTGTCTAGACCATTACAGTATGAAACATGACACAATACATAGTTATATGCATGGACAAAAAAAAATCTCTTGAAAAAAGGTTAAAAAATAGATCCTTACATCTTAAACATTTAAAATCACTAGGTAAAAAACTTTTATTAGCCGGTCCAGTATTGGATAAAAATGATAAACCTAAAGGGAGTATTCTTATTCTAGATTTTGAAAATTTAGAAAAACTCAAAGATTTTCTTGATTGTGACCCTTATTCTCAGGTTGAATTATTTGAGTCAATAACTATTGAAAAATTTAAAAGAGTTTTTTAGTTTTTTGATGTATTTCATTCATAAACTGATATATTTTTTATTTGTGAGGAGAGAATGGAACTAATTAAAAACCAGTTAGATTCATTGTGTTTAGAATTTGTTGATTATGAGAGAGAATATGCTAGCTCTATCTCAAATCCGAACAAATTTTGGGGTGAAAAAGCAAAAACAATATCATGGATAAAAAAGTTCTCAAAAGTAAAAGAAAGTTTTTTTGGAGATGATGTAAAAATTAACTGGTTTGCAGATGGAACTTTAAACGCCTCTTTTAATTGCTTAGATAGACATTTGAAGGATAGGGGAGATAAGTTAGCAATTATTTGGGAAGCAGATGATCCCAAATTAAGTAAAAAAATTTCATACAATGAATTACACAAAGAAGTCTGTAAGTTCGCCAATGGTTTAAAATCAATAGGTGTCAGAAAAGGTGCGAGAGTAACAATTTATATGCCAATGATTCCTGAGGCTGCTGTTGCAATGTTAGCATGTGCTAGATTAGGAGCTATTCATTCTGTGGTCTTTGGTGGTTTTGCACCTGAATCACTAAGAAATAGAATCGAGGACTGCAACTCATCTTTCATTATTACAGCTAATGAAGGCATAAGAGGAGGTAAAAAAATTCCACTGTTGTCAAATGTTAAAGAAGCTGTAAATGGATATAAAGATTTGAAAAAAATTATTGTTGTAAAAAGAACTTCGTCTGGTGAATTCTTTGATAAGAAAACAGATATATGGTATAAAGATCTGATTGCAAATCAATCAGATTTCTGCGAGATATCCGAACAAAACTCTGAAGATCCTCTATTTATTCTTTATACATCTGGCTCTACAGGTAAACCCAAAGGTGTATTGCATACCACAGCCGGTTACTTACTTCATTCATCTCTTAGCCACAAGATTATTTTTAATCTTCAAGAGAATGATATTTATTGGTGCACCGCTGATGTTGGTTGGGTAACTGGTCATTCTTACATTATTTATGGCCCTCTTTGTAATGGAGCAACAACTTTGATGTTTGAGGGAATCCCTACATATCCAACTGCTTCTAGGTTTTGGGAAATTGTTGAAAAATTTAAGGTTAATATATTTTATACAGCTCCAACAGCAATTCGAGCTCTGATGGGTTTGGGCGAGAAATTTGTAAAAAAAACTGATAGATCATCACTAAGGATTTTAGGTACAGTTGGAGAACCAATTAATCCTGAAGCTTGGAAGTGGTATTATGATGTTGTGGGTGAAGGAAGATGTCCAGTTATAGATACATGGTGGCAAACGGAAACTGGTGCTGCATTAATTTCTCCAATTGCAGGAACAACACCCCTAAAACCAGGATCTGCAACATTGCCTTTCTTTGGGGTTGAACCCTTGATTGTTGATAATGATGGAAATGAATTAGAAGGCGAGTGTGAAGGGAACCTATGTATAAAAACATCTTGGCCAGGAATGATGAGAACTGTCTATAAAGATCATAAAAGATTTGTTCAAACTTATTTCAAATCATTTAAAGGTAAATATTTTACAGGTGATGGATGTAAAAGAGATAAAGATGGTTTTTATTGGATAACTGGTCGTGTAGATGATGTCATCAATGTATCCGGACACAGGCTGGGCACCGCAGAGGTTGAGAGTGCTTTAGTGCTCCACAAAAAAGTTTCAGAAGCTGCAGTTGTTGGATATCCTCATGAAATAAAAGGGCAAGGTATTTATGCTTATGTAACATTAATGACTGGAGAGGAATATTCTGATGAGTTAAGAAAGGAACTGGTTTCATGGGTAAGAAAAGTAATTGGCCCAATTGCTTCACCGGATATAATTCAATGGGCTCCAAATTTACCAAAAACACGCTCTGGTAAAATAATGAGAAGAATTCTTCGGAAGGTTGCTTGCAGGGAGGAAGACACAATTGGCGATGTCTCAACACTGAACGAACCTGATGTTGTTAATGAATTAGTTAGTAACAGGTTGTAGTTGACTAAAAATCATAACAAATTCCTTTTTTTTCCCAATCACCATACCTAGTTGGTTCCGGGCCATCAGGTCCTCCGATCTCTTTTGTCTTTTTTTTAGAAATTTTTTCTTTAGTTTTTTTTGATTTTAAATTATTAGTCATTGTAGTACCTTAAATAAATTAAAAACCATAAATTATTGCTAAATACAAGAGAAATCTCAACCATATTAATTTCTAAGATCTATAAAGGAGATAGTTTAGAAAGATCTATTTTATTGGAAAAAAACTTTCAAAGACTTGAAGGAAGAGACAAATCGCTTGTCATTCTTATTATACTTAATACTCTGAGAAGAAATGGTCAAATTGATTATGTGATCTCAAAATTAGCAAAAAAACCATTCAAAAAAGATTCTTTTTTAAAAAATCTATTAAGAATTTCTATCTCTCAAATACTCTACCTTGACATTCCGCATCACCCTATAGTTAATATTGCTGTAGAAATTTCAAAGAAATATGGTTCTGAAAAATTTGTTAATGCCATTCTCAGAAATATCTGCAGAAATAAGCAAACTATCCTATCTGAAACTCCAGATCATCTGAATATCCCCAGGTGGATAAAAAACGATATATTAGATGTATTTAATAAAAATAAACTAGAAGAAGTTGCCTCACAAATTGTAAAAGAGCCATTTATTGATATAAAAGTAAAGAAAAAAGAATTTGCTTCAAAAGACTGGACAAAGATTCTAAATGGTAAACATATATTCACAAATCTAATAAGAATTCAAGAATCACAAAATATTGAAAAATTACCCTACTTCAAAGAGGGTTTGTGGTGGGTGCAAGGATTATCCGCAACATTACCTGTTACAATAATCAATAATATTTTTAAAAAAATTGAGAGGCCTACAATCTCCATTTTAGATGTGGGTGCAGCCCCTGGCGGAAAAACTCTTCAATTAGTGGATTCAGGTTATAGAGTAACTTCTTTAGAAATTTCAAAAAGAAGAATAAAGAAACTTGAAGAAAATCTAAACAGACTAAATTTTAAAACAAAAATAATTAATAAAGATTTCCTAAAATTTAAAAGCAATTGTTTATTTGATTGTATATTAATTGATGCACCTTGCTCTGGTTCAGGTTTAATGCAAAAAAAACCAGAAATCTTAATAAGAGACAAAAAAATTCAATCTCTTGTTGAAATGCAAAGTTTGATGTTAAAAAAAGCTACCTCATTAGTTAAAATTGGTGGGTATATAATTTATTCTATTTGCTCTATACTTTCAGATGAAGGAAAAAACCAAATAGAAAACTTCTTAAAAAACCAGAAATCATTTACTTTCGAAAATTTATTTGGGGAAATTAAAGAATTCGGTCAAATAATAAGTAATAACGGGTTTATAACTTTACCCTCTCTATCAAATAAAGAAGGTGGAATTGATGGATTTTTTATTACCTGCCTAAAAAGAAATAAATTATAATTTAATTGATGAATCAACTTTTCAAAAAAATAAGAGTCTCACTTTACTATAAAAATCCATTTTACGATTTTCTATTAGAAAAAAATTCATCAAAAGAAATTATTTTTTTTCCAGAAAACCTATGGACTGGTGATTCAGAAAACGGCAAGAGAATCGTTGAAGGATTCATAAACTTTAATGGTGAATTAGTAAAATTTAAAGATCATATATGGGAAAAAAATAATGCAACAAAGTTCTGGAATGAACAACTTCATAGTTTTAGTTGGATAAAAGATGTAAGAGCAGTAGGTACAAATAAAGCCAGAATATTTCTCCGAAATAATATGAAAGAGTGGTTAAAAAAATTCAGAAAATGGGACTCCTTTAGCTGGAAAGCTGATATTTTGTCAAAAAGAATTTGTTTCCTATTGAGTAATCTATCTTTTTTTTATAATACGGCTGATGATCAATTCCAAAAAATATTTTCTAAATCGATAAATAAACAATCAAACCATTTAATGAATATCCAGAAAAATGTCGGTCATTCTTCAACAAAAATTTATCTAGCAAAGTCTATGATTATTTCTTCATTATGCTTTAAAAATTTAAGGAATAAGTTTGGCTCAGGTATATCACTTTTAAAAAAGATTCTTGATTCAGATGTTTTAGAGGATGGGATGCATTATCTTAGATCACCTAGTGAACATTTTTTTTTTTTGCAGTCCTTAATTGATATAAAAAGTTTCTTAGGGATTTCAAAAAATAAAATTCCTCAAGAATTAAATAATAAAATATCTGTCATGTGTGCAGCACTAAAATTTTTCAAAATTTCAAATAAAGAACTATCTATATTTAATAAATATGAATTTGTTGAAGAACAGGAACTTAATGAAGTTATCAAACGTTCAAATTCAAAAATTAAAGTTCCTCAATCACTTAAACACTCTTCTTTTGAAAGAATTTCTGATAATAGGTTAATTTTTATCATGGACTGCGGAAGCCCCACAAAAGAAAAAACTAATGCCGGTTCATTGTCATTTGAATTTTCACATGGAAATGAAAAAATAGTTGTTAATTCTGGCTCACCTTTTATTAACAATAAAGAGCTAAATGAAGCAATGAGGTCAACGGCTGCGCATAGTACAGTAAATATTGATGACATAAATTCTTCTGATATTTTTTTTAATAAAAATACTACAACTAGGGTTGCCAAAGTTTGGTCGGAGAGGCTTCAACAAAAAAATAGTGTTTGGATAAATTCCGCACATTCTGGTTACAAAAATTTTTTTGGTATGGTTCATAACAGAAAGATTCATATTGATACCGAGAGATTGGAAATTAGAGGACAAGACTATTTCTCAAAACCAACCAAGTCATATGAAAAAATTCCAAAAAAGATAAATATAAGATTTCATATTCACCCTGATATAAAATTGAATGCTACAACTAGTAAAAAGAAGGTTGTATTAAAACTAAAAAATAATCTTGGGTGGGAATTTATATGCTCTGAACCAAGAATAGAAATCAAAGAAGGGATATATTTGGGTACAAAAAAAATGATTCAAAAAAACAACCACATTCTTATTTCTCAAAATATTATTCCCAATAAAAAAATTAAATGGCTTTTCAGGTTAATAAAGTAAATATTTAAAGTGACCAATAGTTAGGCAAACCCTCTTTCCTGAATTTGCCCTTAATATCAAATACAAAGGCACTTTCCTTTAAAAGAGGTATAAAATCATTATAAAATCTATCTAACAAAACTTTGTGAGGAACTGATAAAATTATTGCGTCAAAAAAATTTTTTTTCATTTTTTTAATATCTTTAAATTCATATTTTTTTAAATCTGAAATATATGGATCATAGAATATTATTTTATGATTTTTTTCTTTTAAATATTTCATCAGAGAAAGGCTTTTTGAGTTTCTAAGGTCAGGGACATTTTCTTTAAAAGTAATTCCTAAAAAAAGAATTTTTGATTTTTTCTTTAATTTTTTACAAATCTCTCTTCCAATAAAATCAACCATTTTATCATTAGTGTTTCTCCCTGACAAAACAACTTCAGGATTGATTTTTAATTTTCTTGCTTTTTCTGCAAGATAATATGGGTCAACTCCAATACAATGTCCTCCAACAAGACCTGGCTCAAAATCAAGAAAATTCCACTTGGTCAATGATGCATCAAGTACATCGTAAGCACTAATATTAATCTTATTACAAATTTTAGCTACTTCATTTATAAATGCGATATTAATATCCCTTTGTGCATTTTCTATAACTTTTGATGCCTCTGCTACCCTTATATTTTTAGCTAAAAAAACTTTTCCTTTTGTTAGCTTAGAATAGATTTCTTTAAGATCATTTTCTACTCTTACATTCTGGCCAGAAATTACTTTATTAATCTTATCAATAGTATGCACTTTATCTCCGGGATTAACTCGCTCAGGTGAATATCCAAGGAAAAAATCCTTACCTGATTTTAATTTATTAGAATTCTTCTCTAAACTTGGGGCACATATTTCTTCAGTAGCTCCTGGATAAACAGTACTTTCAAAAATAACTACATCTTCTTTTTTTAAAATTGGACCTAAAATTTTACATACATTTAGCAAAGATGAGAAATCCGGTCTTTTCTTTTTATCTATTGGAGTGGGCACTGTCGCAATAAAGTAGTTACATTCTTTGATATCACTGATGTTTTTAGTAAAAGATAAATTTTTTTTTTGCTGACTTATTAATTTAGATGCATCAACTTCGAGAGTTAAATCAATACCTTTCTTAAGTTGACGTATTCTGGTAGAATTGATATCAAACCCTATCACATTATAGTGAAATGATAATTCTAATGCTAGAGGAAGTCCAACATAACCAAGACCAAGAACAGAAATTTTTTTTTCCTTCATAATTTATTTTGACTTTTTTTTTTAGAATATGACCGTTTTTTTTATACCCCTGATGTTATATTTTTTTTGTGTCTTATCATTAAAAAAAATAATTGTTTTGTTTAGAAACACATCTTTACTTGATATGCCCACTGAAAGAAGTAACCACACATCTCCTACTCCCAAAGGAGCTGGAATCATAGTAATTCCATTCATAATTTTTTCAAGTATATTAGTTTTTTTTTTAAATGAGATTTTAGATGTAAAATGGATCGTTTTTTTTGTTAGTTGTTTTATATTGATGATTATTTCTTTCATTGATGATTTATACAATTTACCCTCGACCCTCAGATTAACTGTTCATTTTTGTTGTGTAAGTTTGTCCTTATTTTATCTAAAAGAAGAAATTCTCGAGTATTCTCAAAATTTAGAATTTTTTAAAATATTAGGACTTGGTCCAGAAATTGATTTTTTCATAGTTACTCTTTTTCTGATATTTTTCTGGTTATGGATTATAAATTTATTTAATTTTATGGATGGTATGGATGGCATTACATCTATTCAGGTAATTTTTTTAGCTTTAACTACCAATACTTTATCACTAATTGGGTATTTGAATCAAAACTTTCAGCTTTTAAGTGTTCTAATATTAGCAGCATTTTTGGCTTTTTATAACTTCAATAAACCACCAGCTAGAATTTTTTTAGGGGATGTTGGATCTATTCCAATAGGTTATTTATGCGGTCTTATAATAATATATGGAATGCTTTCATTTAATGTTTTTGTACCTTTGTGTATAATAGTTATGTACTATCTAGTTGATTCGACATTAACATTATTATTAAGATTAATTAGGGGGGAAAATATTTTCAAAGCCCACAGTAATCATTTTTATCAAAGAATTTTGAGAAGCGGACAAAGTCATTATCAAGTTTTACTAAAATTTATAGCTCTCTCATTTCTTCTTTTCATTTTTTCAATATTATCTACCCAGTTTTTTTTATTATCTCTCTCTTTATCTTTTACATCAACAGTAGGATTAATTATTTATTTTTGGAAAAAAGGAAAGAATGAATAAAAAAATCTCTATAACAATCCTTCATGACTTTATTATTTTTTGTCTATCATTTTTTGTTGCATTATGGTTAAGGCTCGACTTTGAATATTCAATATACTTATTTTCTAATCTTTGGCCTTTTTCAATTTTTTATGCAGTTCTTAATATTTTAATCTTAAGTTATTTTGGTCTATATCATGGAATTTGGAGGTATGCTTCCATGCATGAAATTCAATCAATTTTCAAAAGTATTTTCATATCAACTCTTATTATAATTTTTTTACTCTTCCTAATTTTTAGACTTGCTGAAATTCCAAGATCTTTTCCAATTCTTATTTTTATAGTTTCACTATTAAGTATTACTGGACCAAGAATTTTTTACAGGATTATTAAAGATAAAATTTCTAGTTCTAGTTTAACCAGAATTCCGGTTATTGTTGTTGGTGATAATAATGCTTCAGAAAATTTTATAAGATCAACAAAAATAGATAAAAAATCACCATACTCTGTTGATGAGATTTTAGGAACAAAAGATTCTAATATTGGACGCAGGATTCATAACATTCCAATTATTGGTAGTACAGGAAAACTTGGATCTTTTGATGACTATCTAAAAAAAAAGTCAAATGATGCTTCAAAAAAAATTCCTCAAAGAATAATTATAGCTGACAATACTCTGGATCCTAAGGTTATCGAGGAATTATATATTATTTCCCAAAAAAATGGTTTGGTGATTGGGATCCTTCCAAAGATGTCAAATGTTTCTGCTACCTCTGATCAGAAATTTTTAACAAATCCAATTGCGATCGAAGATATCTTGGGAAGAAAACAAAAAGTACACAACCCAGATATAATTAAAGAAGTAGTTAATAAAACTATATTAGTTACCGGAGCCGGTGGAAGTATTGGGAGTGAATTGTGCAGACAATTAAATAATCTTCAACCCTCAAAAATAATTTTAGTAGAGGAAAATGAGTTAGCTTTGTATGAAATTTCATCTCAACTTTCTGTAGATTTTGTTTCCTCAATTACTGATGTTAGAGATTCAGAAAAAATGGAGTATTTAATAAAAAAATATAAGCCAGATATCATATTTCATACCGCTGCTTTAAAACACATAACTTTTGTTGAGGATGAGCCAATGGAAGGGCTAAAGACTAATTTTCTTTCAACTGTAAAACTATGTGAATTGTGTAAAATATATGAGATAAAAAAGATGGTTTTTATTTCTACTGATAAAGCAGTTAACCCTTCAAATATAATGGGTGCAACCAAGAGGCTATGTGAAAAATATATACAAAAGATTTCCGCAGGTTCTGATAAGACAATTTTTTCAATTGTCAGGTTTGGTAATGTTTTAGGATCTACGGGTTCGGTTGTTCCCTTATTTGAAAAACAAATTAAAGAGGGAGGGCCTATAACAATTACCGACCCAAAAGTTACAAGATATTTTATGACAATTAGAGAAGCCGTTGAATTAGTGCTTATATCTTCACAATTAATAGTAAGAGAAAATGGAGAAATTTTTATTTTAGAAATGGGTGATTCTGTGATGATCAAAGAATTAGCAAAAAGAATGATTGTATTATCTGGAAAAAATGAAAAAGATATAGAAATTAGATATACCGGATTAAGAAAAGGTGAAAAAATAAACGAAGAATTATTCTTTAGAGATGAAAAAATTGAAAAAACTGAGATTCCAGGAATTTTATCAACAACTAATAAGCTTTATGAAGTTGAAACTTCAAGTTATAATAATTTAGTAGTTCAGATTCAAAAAAATAATCAGCAAAAAACATTAACTTTATTCAAAAAACTGTTACCGGAGTACAAAATATAATCAATGAGTGATTTAGAAATTAAAAGAGCACTGGTATCTGTATCTAATAAAGATAATCTTGGTGAACTAGTAAAATATTTTATAAAATATAATGTGAAGGTTATAAGTAGCGGTGGGACCTATGATTTTTTAAAACAACTTGATTCAAGTCTTATGATTCAAGAAATTTCGGAATTCACAAATTTTAAGGAAATATTAGATGGTAGAGTAAAAACTCTCCACCCGTTAATTCACGGAGGAATATTAGCAAAAAAAAACAATCCTCATCACCTAAGTCAATTAAAAAAACTCAAAATCCCGCCCGTAGATCTCGTGGTGGTTAATTTATATCCATTTGATAAAATTTCATCGAACCCAAAATCATCAGAAAATGAATGTATTGAAAATATAGAT
>MDTA01107777.1_pt1 | contig 14809 bp, 17 predicted proteins | sample 811151 | NCBI WGS metagenome assembly MDTA01 (sample SAMN05326648, study PRJNA326480) | marine metagenome | isolation source: seawater | place: Indian Ocean: South | collected 2010 | reverse complement strand
TGTTCTTAGAGATCAACTTGTGCACGTCCTCATTCGTATAAGTCATACGACATGAAATTTGCTTATTTAAATTTTTTTTTGTTAGAAAAGAAAAGAAATAAGGATTGCTATCAGCGTGTTGTTCTTCCAGGTTTTGATAATTTATTGTTCGCCCATCTAATCTAGGAGGTGTTCCAGTTTTCAATCTTCCAATTTTAAAATTAAGTTTCTTTAATTGCTGACTTAATCCTGTTGTTGGTTTCTCGTTAAATCTTCCTGCTGGTGTTTGTTCTTCACCAATGTGTATGATACCATTTAAAAAAGTCCCTGTAGTTAGTATTAGCTTAGTAGAAGATACTTTTTTACCTTGTTGTGTGATAAAACCTTTTACAACATTTTTATCAAATATAAACTGAATTACAGGATCCGATATTATCGTTAAATTACAGTAGTTTACAAGCTTTTCTTGCATATATTTTTTATATAATGATCTGTCACTTTGAGTTCTTGGTCCTCTTACAGCTGGCCCTCGACTCCTATTAAGCAATCTAAATTGAATACCAGATTTATCTGCTACAATGCCCATGACACCATCTAATGCGTCTATTTCTCTAACCAAATGTCCCTTGCCTAAGCCGCCTATAGCAGGGTTACAAGACATTTCCCCAATAGTATCAAACTTGTGAGTAAATAGGGCAGTATTTACTCCGAGTCTGGCCGAAGCTGCCGCTGCCTCACATCCTGCATGACCACCACCTATCACTACTACATCAAATTTTAATTCATTTTCCATATGTCTAATTTATTATTGATTCAAATTTTTACAAGCTACGTAATATCTGATTTTATTTACCTATACAAAAATTATCAAAAATCGAGCCTAGTATTTCCTCAACATCAACTCTTCCTACTATTGTTCCGATATGCCTAATCGATAATCTTAAATCTTCAGCAGCTTTATCATATTCCTCGGTATCTTCTTTTTTTAAAAAACTGGTTAGGTGTTTGTGACACTCTTTGAGATGATGTCTATGTCTAGATCTAGTAATGAGGACGTTATCATTTTTTAAAAATTTTGTTTTTAGTTTTAATTTAATTTTGTTTATAAGCGTGTCGATATTTTTATTATCTTTTATAGAAATACTAATTGGATCTAAATTGGTTTCTAATTTAGTTAAATTTTGAATACCCAAATCAGATTTATTGATAGCTAAAATAGACTTATCTGCTATCTTATTCGTTAAAAAACCTTTAAAATCAACGTTTTTGGGGTCTAATAAGATAATATTTAAATCTGCATCTTCAGCTTTACTAATAGCTAATTTAACACCCCTTGCTTCAATTTCATCATTAGAGTCCCTTATACCCGCTGTATCACAAATGATGATTGGTATACCATAAATATCTAAATGCACTTCAATCACATCCCTTGTAGTTCCAGCCTTTTCTGAGACTATTGCCGCCTCTCTTTTAGATAAATAATTCAATAAACTTGATTTGCCTACATTTGGAGGTCCAACAATAGCAACTTTAAAGCCTTCTCTAATTATTTCGCCAGTTTTTTCGTCATCTATAGTTTTCCCTATTTCATTTTTTATTTTTTCAACATTAAATTTTACTGAATGAGAAATATCTTCTGGTAAGTCTTCATCTGGAAAATCGATTTTTGCTTCTATTTCTCCAAGAGCTTTGATCAGCTCATCTCTCCAAGAGTTAAACTTTTTTGATGTAACGCCAGACATTATTCTTAAAGCCTGTTTTCTTTGCAATTCTGTTTCAGCTGCTATTAAATCGCCAATACTTTCTGCTTTTAACAAATTGATTTTATTATTTTTAAAAGCCAATTTTGTAAATTCTCCAGGCTCTGCAATCCTGCAATCCTCAAACTTTTCTAAAATATTATGAAGCTCATAAACTACTGCTTTGCTACCATGTGTATGTATTTCTATCATGTCTTCTCCTGTATAACTGTGGGGTCCCTTAAACCAGATTACAATACCTTCATCTATTGTCTCTTTTGTTTCTGGATTTATAAGTTTTTTTAAATTAGCAACTCTTTCTTTGGGAAATCTACCATTCGTAATTGATTTCAATATATTTTTTGCTTTATTTCCAGAAACCCTTATTACTGCAATGCCTGAAATTCCTTGCCCAGATGATAAAGCATATATAGTCATATTTAGTTATTTTATTTATAATTTAGTATATAATTTTTTATGATTATTTGGATAGCATCATATCCTAAAAGTGGGAATACTTTTGTTAGATCCTTTTTAAGTGCTTACTATTATACTAATAATGGTGAATTTAATTTCAATTCTTTGAAGTTTATAGAGCAATTTCCTGACAGGCAATTTTTTAATGGTTATGTGAATAATATTGATGAAGCGTCAAAAAATTGGCTTCCTTTACAAAAAAATTTAATTAAATCAAGAAAAGTTAAATTTCTTAAGACACATTTTGCTTATGGTTCTTATGATCAAAAGCCATTTACAACTTCGGATGTTTCTCTTGGTGGGGTTTATATAGTGCGTGACCCTAGAAATGTAGCTTGTTCGTTAATGAATCATTATTCAATAAGTCAGAATAGTTCAATTGAAATGCTACTAGACAAAAATAGAGGTATTAAAAGCGAAGATGGAAATTATGCTACTTATAGCTTTTTAAGTTCATGGTCAAATCATGTAAATTCGTGGTCTAACATAAGCAAGTTTAGGACAATGATAATAAAATATGAAGAGTTAAGAGAAAATAGTAACAAAATATTTGAAGATTTAATTAAATTTATAAATTCCCTTTTATCTAATAATCAAGGAATTGATTATGAAAAATTCAAAAAAGCGCTTGAAACTACAAATTTTAATTCACTTAAAAAAAAAGAAAATGATGAAGGTTTCTTTGAATCCATATACTCAAAAAAAGAAGATAGAAAAATCCCCTTTTTCAATAAAGGCTTTAAAAATAATTGGAAAAAAATTATAGATAAAAAACTAGTTAGTAAAATTGAAAAAGAATTCAGTAAAGAAATGAAAAAGTTAAATTATATTTAATTAATAATTTAACCTGGTTTATTCATAGAATTAAAAAACTCTGCGTTGCTCTTGGTATTCTTAAGTTTCGAATTTATAAATTCTATTGCGTCCATAGACCCCATTGGGGCTATTATTCTTCTTAGAACATTCATTTTTTGAAGATCATTTTTATCAAATATCAATTCCTCTCTTCTTGTTCCAGATTTAGTGATATCAATAGCGGGAAATATTCTTTTTTCTGATATTTTCCTATCTAGAATAGTTTCGCTATTTCCTGTGCCTTTAAACTCTTCAAATATAACCTCATCCATTCTGCTTCCAGTATCAATCAAAGCTGTTGCGATTATAGTTAACGAACCACCTTCCTCAATATTTCTGGCTGCTCCAAAAAATCTTTTAGGTCGTTGTAGTGCATTTGCATCAACTCCACCCGTTAAGACTTTTCCAGAACTAGGTACTACAGCATTATATGCCCTTCCTAACCTTGTTATTGAGTCTAATAATATAACAACATCTTTTTTATGTTCGGTTAGCCTTTTTGCTTTTTCTATAACCATCTCAGCAACAGCAACATGTCTTTGAGCTGGTTCGTCAAATGTTGAACTTATAACTTCACCTTTTACAGTTCTCTGCATATCAGTAACTTCCTCTGGTCTCTCATCAATTAGCAGCACCATCAGATAACACTCGGGATGGTTTGCTGTAATTGCATTCGCAATGCTTTGTAATATCATAGTTTTACCAGCCTTCGGTGGTGAGATTATTAAAGATCTCTGTCCTTTACCGATGGGGCTGACTAAATCAATTAGTCTTGGGGTTAAATCAGGATTTTTTTCAACTTTGTTTTTCTCCTGCTCCATTATCAATTGACTGTTTGGATATAGTGGAGTGAGGTTGTCGAATGCTATTTTGTGCCTTACTTTTTCAGGTTCCTCAAAATTTATCTTGCTTACCTTTAATAGCGCAAAATATCTTTCTCCCTCTTTAGGGGCTCTAACTGGCCCCTCAACTGTATCTCCGGTTCTTAAACCAAATCTTCTTATCTGACTTGGGCTTACGTAAATATCATCTGGTCCTGGTAGATAGTTCGACTCAATTGCTCTCAAAAAACCAAAGCCGTCTTGTAGCATCTGAAGAACTCCACCGCCTGTAATTTCCTCACCCTTTTCAGCATGTTTTTTAAGAATTGCGAAAAGTATTTCTTGTTTTCTCAATGTGCTTGCATTTTCTACAACTAATTTTTCAGCATCATCAATTAATTGTTCTGAGGTTTTTGCTTTTAGTTCTTGAATGTTCATGGAAATTTATTTTAGAAATTAATAATATAGTTACATATTTTAAAAATACAAGAGCTTATAAAGGTTTAATAATTACAATAAATACAATTAATATAAGCAATACCGTTGGTACCTCATTAATATAACGATAAAATTTAGCTGTTTTAGTGTTAGTTTTATTCTTCAAGCTATTTAAACATTTTCCCAAATACTCGTGATAAATGGATAACACAATAACAAGAAATAGTTTAATTTGCATCCATAAACTAGTTAAAACATCTAAGCCATTTAAATAGATCAACACGATCCCAAATATCCAAGAAAATAGCATTGCCGGTCTCATTATATAATTATAAAGACGTTTTTCCATAACCTCAAAAATATCCGAAGTTTCCTTTTTTTCAAAATTTTCTACATGATATACAAATATTCTCGGCAAATATAATAAACCCGCCATCCATGAAATTACAGCGATCAAATGGAGAGATTTGATTATTAAGTATAAATTCATTGATTTAAATGTTTTTTAATTAGATGCTCTAATAATTTAATATGATCTTCATTATCATTTAAACATGGTATAAATCCAAAATTTTCTCCTCCAGATTTTTCAAAGCTTTCTTTCCCCTGTATTGAAATTTCTTCGAGTGTTTCGACACAATCTGACGCAAAACCAGGTGATATAACTAAAACTTTTTTGTTTCCTTTGCTTGGTAGTTCTTCCAAAGTTTTATCAGTATAAGGTTGAAGCCATTCTTGTGGTCCAAATCTTGATTGAAAAGTAGTAATTATTTTAACTTCCTTAAACTTCTCTGAAATTAGCCTTGTGGTTTTTTGACAATAACAATGATAGGGATCACCTTTCTCAAAGTATTTTTTTGGAATACCGTGATAAGAGGCAACTATCAAGTCTGGCTTCCAATCTATTTCTGTAAGCTTTTTATTTATACTTTTCACAAGAGCTTCGATGTACAATGGCTCGGACTCATAATGTGGCACTATTTGAATTGCTGGCTGCCACCTCATTTTCATTAACGCTCTAAAAACTTCATCACAGACAGTTGCTGTAGTTGGTGATGCATATTGTGGATATAATGGAAAGATAATTAATTTTTCACACCCCTCCTTTTTCATTCTTTCAACCTTGCTTTTTATGCTTGGGTTTCCATATCTCATTGCAAAGTCTACTAATAGTTTTTCACCTTTCAATTTTTCACTAAGTTTTTTGGTTTGCATTTCTGTGAAATATCTAAGTGGAGACTTGTTTATATCTTCCATCCAGATTTCTTTATAAGCTTTTGCTGTTTTAGATGGTCTAAAAGTAAGAATAAACAAATTCAATATAATTTGCCATATAAATGGGTTTACTTCTATTACTCTTTTATCTGACAAAAATTCTTTAAGATATTTTCGTATATCCCCCCAGCCAGTAGAATCCGGGGTGCCAAGATTAATTAACAATACTCCAGTTTTCCCATATTCTATTTTTGGGTGATCTCCGTTCATTTAAAATCCTTCACAAATTCAACTAATGCTCTTATGTTTTCAGGATTTGTTTCTGGTCTAATTCCATGTCCTAAATTAAAAATATATTTGTTATTTTTAAATATGTCTAGATAACTCCGAGCATTTTCTAACATTTCATTTTTATCTAACAATAAACATTTTGGATCCATCCCGCCTTGGATTGGAATTTCGATGTTCTCTGCAATTTTTGTTGGATCTGTTTTATAATCAATGCTAATTGCATTGGGTTTCACTATATCACAATATTTTTTGTAAGAGTCGATGTTTCTTGGAAAACATATTACATTAACGCCTAAGCTATTAGTATATTCAACTAATTCTTTTGTTGGTTTATAGATGTAATCTTCATACTTATCTTTATCTAAAAGTCCAGCCCAGCTATCAAATATTTGTATCACACTTGCGCCGCTGTCAATTTGATTTTTTATATGTAATTTTTGAGCATGAATTATTTTCTTTATTAGTTCTTTATGTATTGAGATTTTATAGATATTTTGATCTATGTTTTTTTTGGGTGATTGTCCATTTATCATATAAACTAAAAGTGTCCAGGTTGCTCCTATAAAACCTATTAAATCTTTATTATTTAAAGCATCATCCTTAGACGTTATTTTTATTAATTCGTAAACTGGTTTTAATTTACTTATTATTTCCTTATCTGTAATATTAAATAGATTATCCAAATCAAGCTTATTAAGTTTTGGCCCAAAATTTTTCTCGAACTCTACCTTTTGACCTAGTGCATAAGGTATTAAAAGAATGTCAGAAAAAATTATTGCAGCATCAAGGGGGAACCTTTTAAGGGGTTGTAATGTGATTTCTTTAGAAAGAGCAGAATTTAAGCAAAGATCGATAAAATTTGTGTTATTTTTTCTTATCTCTCTAAATTCTGGTAAGTATCTGCCTGCTTGTCTCATAAACCAAACTGGAATACTATTAATTTCTTTATTTTCTATACAATCTTTTAAAATGCCCATATTAAAAAAATAATAATTTTTTATTGTTTTATATTATTGTCTTGTGAATAAGTTAAATTAAAATTCATACATACTTTTCCACATTTTTACCACCAAGCAAAAGGTCTTAAATACAGTAATTTCCCTATTTTTTTCGGCATTTCTTAATTATGTGAAGTATTAATATAATTTTTTCACTTGTTTAAATGTGTTAATAACTATTTTGTGAAATAACTATTTTGTTATTTTAGTAAAATGAACAAAACTTATTAAAAACAAACAAACTTTATACATGAATAATACACACAATATTTATTTAATCTCAGACTCAACAGGTGAAACTTTGGATAGAATTTTCATAGCTCTAAAGGCACAGTTTGATAAGTTTGATCATAACATTAATCATTTTTCTTTTACGAGAACTGAGAACCAATTATTAAAAATATTAGAAGAGGCTGAAAAAAAAAACGACTCTATCATTTTATACACAATTGTAGACAACAAACTTGCAAAGTTTTTATCACAAGAAGCAAATAAAAAAAATATCCCATGTTTTGGAGTGCTTGGTGATCTAATTATAAATTTTTCTAAACTTTTAAATCAAAAAGCTACACACATACCTAGTGGACAACATGCGCTGAATGAAGAATATTACGATAGAATTGAAGCAATCCAATTTACAATGAATCATGATGATGGAAATTCTCCTGGAGACGTTGATAAGTCTGACATTATATTATTAGGAGTGAGCAGAACTAGCAAAACACCTACATCAATTTATTTAGCAAATAGAGGCTTTAAAACATCGAACATTCCCATAGTTAATGAAAATTCTATACCAGAAAAGCTTAAAAAGAATCCAAAAGTTTCTTGCATTATTGGACTTGTTGCTGAAGCGGACAGACTGCAAGATGTTAGAAAAAATAGGCTTTCAACAATTAGGGAAAAAGAAAACACTGACTATACTAAAATAATTAAAATAGAAAATGAACTTAAAGAATCAAAAAAAACATTTCAAAAATATCAATGGCCAATAATTGATGTAACAAGAAAGTCAGTGGAAGAAACTGCTGCATCGGTAATCAAAATTCATGAAATATACTCAAATCAAAAGTGAAATAATTTTAGCCTCCAAAAGCAAGGTTAGAAAAGAAATTTTAGAAAAAAACAATATTCAATGTAAAATAATAGTTTCAAACTTAGACGAAGAACCAATAAAACAAAGTTTAATAAACGAAGGTATATCACCAGAACTAGTAAGTAAAAATTTAGCCGAAGCAAAGGCAACAAAGGTGAGTATATCAAACGAAAATCAAATAGTTTTAGGTGCTGATAGTGTTATAGACCTTGAAAATGAAATTATTTCAAAACCAAAAAATAGAGAAGATGCATTACAAATCCTTAAAAGATTAAATGGTAAAAAGCATCATTTGATAAGCTCTGTATCTATTGCAAAAAATGGATCAATGATTTGGAATTACACAGATAAAGCAACACTTACCATGAAAAAGTTTACTATCGACCAACTTAAAATATATCTATCCAAGATATCAGACGAAAAATTATATGCTTATAATGTATATCAAATAGAAGGAGAGGGAAGGTCTCTGTTCTCAGAAATAAAGGAGATGAAAATACAATTATGGGACTTCCGGTTGATAAAATTAAGGAGTATTTAAAAAATTATGAGTAATTATTTTGTAATTGGGAATCCAATAGATCATTCGTTGTCACCATTGATACACAATTATTGGTTTACTAAATATAAAATAAAAGGGATATATAAAAAAAAAAATTTACAAGAAGATAATCTAGAAGTTTTTGTACAAAGCATGAGAGATGATAATGTTAAAGGAGCAAATGTAACGGTACCCTTTAAAAAAAAAATAATCCCTTTTTTAGATGAATTAACTAAAATTGCCGAAGAAACTCAATCAGTTAATACTATAACCAAAAAGGATGGTAAACTTATTGGTCACAATACTGATGTCACCGCTTTTGGAGAAACCATTAAAGATCTTAAAAGGAACGAGAACGACAAACCTTTAAATTCTTTGATAATTGGGGCAGGAGGAGTTACACCTTCAATATTATTTGCAATTAAACATTTGAATAATTCAGCAAGTAAAATTTATATAACCAACAGAACAAAAAATAATGCTGATAAACTTCTAGCAGAGACAAGCAAACACTTTACAGAAAATTTAAAACCAAAAATTGTGGAATGGGGAAATGTGCCAAAAGACATTGAATTGGTAGTAAATACTACTAGCGTTGGTTTGATTAAAGACGAAAGTCTAGACTTAGATTTTTCTGACTACAAAGACATGAATAATGTTATCTTTTATGACCTTATATATAATCCAAAGGAAACAAAATTTTTAAGCGACGCGATAAAAAGGAGAAATAAAACAATTAATGGTAAAATGATGTTTTTGTTACAAGCGAAGCAAGCATTTTTTAAATGGACAAATATAAACGTCGAAATAGATCATGAGGTATCAAAAATTTTAGATAAATGATTAGAATTGCATTAATAGGAGAAATTGCCTCTGGCAAAACCTTTGTAGCAAAATGTTTTGGATATCCAATATTTAATGCAGATTACGAAGTAAAGAAAATCTATAAGAAAAATAAGAATTGCTTCAAGAAACTAAACAAACTATTTCCAGCAAATATAAAAAATTTTCCAATTAGAAAAAGTGAAGTTAGATCAATATTGAATAAAAAGAACGTCAAAATTTTAGGAAAAATAGTACATCCTTATGTAAGGTTAAGTCTTAAAAAATTTCTGAAGAAATATAATAGAAGTAAATTTATAGTTCTTGATATTCCACTATTAATTGAAAATAAATTAAACAAAAAAAATGATATTTTAATTTATGTTAAAACACAAAAAAAAATAATATTAAAAAGGTTAAAAAAAAGGGAAAATTACAATAAAAGAGTACACTCTATTTTAAAATTAAAACAATTTAATATAAACAAAAAATCTAAGTTATGTGATTATACAATTATAAATAATTTAGATAAAAAAAACGTGTTAAGACAAATAAGAAGAATCAAAGATGTGCTGAATGATTGAAGTTGTTTTAGATACTGAAACTACGGGCCTATCAGTCACTGAAGGTCACAGAATAGTAGAGATAGGATGTATTGAATTAAAAGATTTAATTCCAACAAAAAACAAATTTCACTGCTATCTTAATCCAGAGAGAAAAGTTTCAGAAAGTGCTTTCAAAGTACATGGTTACTCGGATGAATTTTTATCTAAGCAAAAAAAATTTACTGAAATAGTAGATGAATTTTTAAATTTTATAGATGGCAAAAGACTAATAATACATAATGCTGAGTTCGATTTATCACATCTGAATAATGAGCTAAAAATATTAGGGAAGAGTACGATTAAAGAGGATATCGTTGATACATTACAAGTAGCCAGAGATAAATTCCCCGGTTCTAGCATAAGCTTAGATGCATTATGCAAAAGATATAATATTGACAATTCTAAAAGGGAAAAACATAATGCAATTATTGACTGTGAATTACTCTCAAAAGTTTACATTAATTTAATAGATCAAAAAGAACCAGCTTTCGAATTAAATGTAGAAAGGGATTTAATTAGCGAGGTAACAAATTTATCTAGTGTAAAATATTTTAATAAAATAATAAAGCCCTCTGAAGAAGAATTAAAATTACATAAAGATTTTTTAAAAAAACATATTAAAAAAAATTATTTTAATTAAATTTCTCATTATATAACTTATCGAAATCAACCTTTTTTTCAAATTTTAATTCTGGGTATCCAGAATTTTTAATAATATCTAAAAATATTTTTTCTATTTTTGGATAAATAATTTTTTGCAAATCACATAGTACAATTTTACCAACAATTTTTTTATCTGTTATCGCATCGTCTATTGTTATTACAGTTGAATACTTAATTTCAAAAAATGCTTTTTCATTACCATCTCCTTTATCCTGTAGAGTTAGTTTTGTTGTCACTTCGACTGCCTTATTTTTTAATACTAAAGTGGATATATCTATATCCATTATATATTTTATTAGATTTTTTCTAACAAAGGTCAGAGCGGCGGCGCTTGGTGTTTCAATTGATAGATCTTTTATATATTCGAGTATAATTTTATATTGATGGTTTTTATTTTCTGTCATCTAAATCTTTATATTCTCCTTCGATATAATCATTTTCACTATTATTTTTTTTATTACTATTATAATTTTTATTAGAGAAAATTTTTAAGACTATTTTTCTTGTTGGTGGGAAAATAATGAGAAAACCAAAAAAATCGGTTGCAAATCCAGGTATGATCAAAAAAATTGCCCCAATCCCTATTAAGGCACCAGAAACCATTTCATAAACGGGAATTTGGTTCCTAACCATTTTTTTTAACCCTTGATTTAAGGTATTAAGACCTTCTGCTTTTGCGTAATATATTCCTATAAAAGCCGTAATAAATATAAGCAAAACAGTGGTTAGTGCTCCAATTTCTGCACCAATTTTTATAAATAAATATATTTCAACAGCGGGAATTAAAATTATGCTTAATAAAAGTGAGTTCATTTGTCTTTTTTTATTTAATTTAGGTCATTGAAAAAGGCCTTCTTAGTAAATATTATAATTAATTATAAAATACAATGAATTATAGCTTTGAATACATAGACATTATTTTGCTTGCAATGATAGCAGGATTTATTTTTTTAAGACTTAGAGGAATACTTGGAAAAAAGACTGGCCACGAAGAAGATATGACCTCAAGTTTTGCCCATGAATTTGACTTCAAAAAGACACCAATCAAAAAAAACATATACGTTTTTGATGAAGATGCAAAAAAAGAATTTCTAAAGGGTGCACAAGTTGCTTATGAAACAATCATCACGGCATTTGCAAGTGGAAAAATATCAGACATTAAATCACTTTTAGATAAAGATGTTTATAATTCTTTTAATGAGGCAATATCAGAGAGGTCTCAGAAAGAACTAAAAAATGAAACAACTTTTATAGGTATTAATTCAGCAGAGATCAAAGAACATAATCAAAAAAATGATTTATTAGAGGTAAGTGTTAATTTTATAAGTGAGATAATAACTTGTATAAAAGATAAAGAGAATAAAATAATTTCAGGAGATCCACAAAAAATAAAAAAAGTAAATGACACCTGGATGTTCTCAAGAAATATTAAATCACAAAACCCTAATTGGCAATTAATCAAAACTGAAGTTTAATTGAAAAAAATATCAGACAAAGATAAACAGGATTGGGAAAGTTTTATTAATTCAAAGAATAAAATCTTTGATAAAGATAAAATAAATATAAATAAAAATCTACCGTATTCAGAAAAAACAATAGACTTACATGGTTTTACTTTAGAAAATGCAAATTTAGAAGTTGAGAAATTTATCTACTATTGTTTCGAAAATGGAATTACTAAAATTAACATAATTACTGGAAAAGGAAATAGGTCAAAAAACAAAAATGATCCTTACCAATCAAAGGATTTGAGTATACTTAAATATTCTGTACCAAATTATATCAAAGGAAATAAAAGCTTAATGGAAAAAATTTCAAAAATCGATTTTCAATCAATAGAATCTCCTTCAAAAGGAAACTTTGAGATAATTTTAAGAAAAAAAAATGTTTAAAAAGAAAATTTCTAATACTTTAAAAGCTCGCGTGAGAAAAAGCAGAAAAGATATTAGCAAAAATATTAAAAATTTTTTTGAATGGATAAAAGGTGCTGAGCTAGTTGAACTTAAAGAATGTGATACCAAAAAGGATCCTGTCCGACCAGAGCTTGATAATAATTTTAGGACAAGTTATGGAAGAAAAATTTTTGGAGTGAAATATAAAAATGAAATTCACGCAGTAATGTGCTTCGCGTTCACAAATAATATTCCAAAATCGGTTCATGAATTAGATTTATTAAGCAGAGATGCTTTTTTACAGAGTGCTACTCGAGATCAAAATGTAGGACAAATTGCAATTGCTTATACAGTTTGGTCAAATAAAAAAGGCGGAGGAAAACTAATTGTTAAAGAGGTGTATAAAATGATAAAAAAATCAAACCACCTTAATAGGCTGGTTACACTTTCACCATTGACTGAAATGGCTAGAAACTTTCATTTAAGAAATGGTGCAGAAGAGGTTCAGGTAAATGAAGAAACACAAAACTTTGAATATAAAATTATAAAATAAATTTCGATAAATCAGTATCTTTAATTAATTCACCAATATGTGTTTTTATATAGTTAGCGTCTATAGTTACAGTCTCACCTGATTTATCTGAAGCAGTAAAGCTAATCTCATCCAAAATTCTTTCAATAATTGTATGAAGTCTCCTAGCTCCTATATTTTCTACTGTATTATTCACTTCACTGGCTATACTTGCAATTAAATCAATTCCATCATCGCTAAATTTAAGATCAACATTTTCAGTTTTAAGTAAGGCTTTATATTGTTTAATAAGACTATTATCTGGTTCTTTTAAAATTCTTTTAAAATCTTCACTATTTAAAGCATCTAACTCGACTCTAATAGGCAGTCTTCCTTGTAACTCGGGCAGTAGGTCGGATGGTTTTGCTAGTTGAAATGCACCAGACGCAATAAATAATATGTGATCTGTTTTAATTGGACCATATTTTGTATTAACAGTAGTCCCCTCTATAAGTGGAAGCAGATCTCTTTGAACTCCTTCTCTAGATACGTCGCCTCCTACTCTATCTGTTCTTGCAGAAATTTTATCTATTTCATCAAGAAAAACTATCCCATTGTTTTCTGTTGAATGTTTTGCAGACTTAATAATTTTATCTTCTTCAATAAGTTTATCAGACTCTTCATTAATTAAAATTTCATGAGATTCTTTAACTAACATCTTCTTCTTTTTGGATTTTTGACCTAATGATTTTCCCAGCGCATCTGAAATATTTATCATCCCAATATTTGCACCTGGCATTCCAGGTATTTCAAATGATGGCATTTGACTGTTTTCACTCACTGCAATTTCGATTTCGTTATCATCAAGATCGCCACTTCTTAGTCGTTTTCTGAAACTTTCTTTTGTTGCTACGCTTGCATTTTTTCCCACCAATGCATCAAGAACTCTTTCTTCAGCTAATTTTTGAGCTTTTGCATGAACCTCTTTTCTTTTTTTAGATCTTTCCATTGCAATTGCAATTTCAATTAAATCTCTGATTATTTGTTCAACATCTCTTCCAACATAACCAACTTCAGTAAATCTCGTTGCCTCAACTTTAACAAACGGGGCCTCAGCTAATTTAGATAATCTTCTAGAAATTTCAGTCTTACCAACTCCAGTCGGGCCCATCATCAATATATTTTTTGGTAAAACCTCGTCTTTCATTTCTCCTTCAATAGCTTGCCTTCTCCATCTATTTCTTAAAGCGATTGCCACAGCTCTTTTGGCTTTATCTTGACCAACAACAAATCTATCTAATTCTGAAACGATCTCCCTTGGAGATAAAGAGTCTGAAAGAGTATTTTTATTCTCTTTTTTATCTTTGGGTCTTAATGTTGTTATATTTGATTTTTCCATCAGATTTTTTCAATTGAAATATTGTTATTAGTGAAAACACAAATCTCAGCCGCTGTTTCAACAGCTTTTTTTGCAATATCTTCAGCAGTCATATCTGTGTTCATTAAAACTTTAGCAGCAGCTAAAGCATAATTACCACCAGAACCAATGCCTATGACATCACCTTCAGGTTCTAATACATCACCTGTCCCAGAAATTATAAAACTTTTTTCTTTATCTGCTACTGCCATTAAAGCTTCTAGTCTTCTTAGATATTTATCTGTTCGCCAATCTTTTGCTAATTCAACAGCTGCTCTTGCTAGATTGCCAGCGTGTTTTTCTAATTTTGATTCCAATCTTTCGAATAATGTTAAAGCATCAGCGGTCGAGCCTGCAAATCCTGCGATCACATTTCTTTTCTCAATTTTTCTTACTTTATTTGCAGTTTTTTTAATTACAGTATTTCCCATACTAACTTGGCCATCACA
>MDTA01015453.1_pt1 | contig 14809 bp, 10 predicted proteins | sample 811151 | NCBI WGS metagenome assembly MDTA01 (sample SAMN05326648, study PRJNA326480) | marine metagenome | isolation source: seawater | place: Indian Ocean: South | collected 2010 | reverse complement strand
CCGAATTCAACACGATTGAAGAAGCCCTCACGGCCATCCGCAACGGCGAAATGGTCGTCGTAGTGGACGATGACGATCGAGAAAACGAAGGCGATCTGATTATGGCTGCGAGCAAGGCCACATCAGAAGCGGTGGCTTTCATGATTCGCCACACCAGTGGCATTTTGTGCACGCCTATTTTGCAAGAGCAGGCGACCGCCTTGCACCTGGACCCCATGGTCGGACGTAACGATGCGCCCATGAGCACGGCATTTACCGTGTCCATTGATTACAAGCAGGGGCTTACCACAGGTATATCAGCTGAAGAACGCGCAGCTACGGTCCAAGCCTTAACCAACAGTAACGTTGCGGCAGACGACTTTGTTCGCCCGGGCCATATTTTTCCGTTGGTGGCGCGCCAAGGCGGTGTGCTGGTGCGTTCGGGGCACACCGAGGCCGGCACCGATTTGGCGACGTTGGCTGGGTTACCGCCGGTGGGGCTACTGGCTGAACTGGTTAACGATAACGGTACGGTACAACGCTTGCCCGAGTTGTTGGAGTTTGCTGCCGCACATAAGTTGAAAATTATCACCATCGCGGATCTGATCGCCTACCGCCAACAACGCGAAAAATTGGTCGAGCGCAGTTTTGAGTTCGCGGTTAAAACCCCCATAGGTGATGCCCAAGCGTTTGCATACCGCACACAATTTGAAGATGCAGAACACATTGCTTTGGTGTTCGGCGACATCGCTTCAATGCCATCGGTGCCCGTACGCATACACCGCGAAAAACTGGTTGAAGATCTGTTCGGTGCCCAGGGCAATCATCCAACAAACGTGTTGGAGGCAGCACAAAATAGAATTAACAAGCTTGGCGGAGGTGTCTTAATTTATCTGCGCACTGGTTTTGTGGGTGTTCCGCACGAAAACCTAGCCTCCCAGAGCAAGGAGGAGGAGCGACGCAGCGAATGGCTTGAGGTCGGGGTTGGTGCGCAAATTTTGCGGGATCTGGGTGTCAGTAAGATTCGTTTGATTGCCGGTCGTGAGGTTGACTACGTCGGCGTTGAAGGTTTTGGCCTGACCTTGGAGTCGACCGAAATTCTCTGATCCGTCCGAGTATTAGCGCCGGTATTGGAAAATCACCCGTTTCCCTGGCGGGCCGACGAAAACGATGCGCACATCCTGGCTGCGAATGTTGCAGCTGGTACAACGTAACCGATCCCGCACGCCGGTTATAGGAAAGTCGCCGCCCAATCGCACGATAAGTTTTTCAATATCAAGCTGCACACTGCGTTGGCAGCGCTCGCATTCGGCATAAAGATGGAAGGACTCGACTAAATCGTTCAGGCTGTGCATCAGTGTTGCGGATGCTTGGCGCGTTAGCGCGGCGCCAGAGCATACGAAAGTACTGTATAAATGTACACCATAAGTTGACAGAGACAATTATAACGAGCCAGCCGAATCGGTGCCGTAGGCGCTAATTTCGTGTGCGGGAAGGAGGCCATAGTGGCAAAACCCATAGCAATTACCTTGGGCGATCCTGCGGGCGTGGGTCCTGAGGTCGTGTTGAAAACAGTGCTGACAACCCCTCAGCCTAAACACCCTTGGATACTGATTGGCAGCTTATGGAGCTTGCAACGCAGTGCCGGCGCGTTGGGACTGCCCATGCCTGATATCGATGAAATAAACAGTATTGCAGAGGCCACGGCGCCGGTGAGTTTACTGCAGCCAGGGGCTTGCCCAGCACCGGCTGACTTTGCCTTTGGCAAGGTTCAGGTGGCCTGCGGTGAGTTGGCCGTGCGCTCGGTAGAGTTTGCGGCCAGAGCGTGTTTGGCCGCAGAGGTCTCGGCTATGGTGACCGCACCTATTCATAAAGAAGCCATTCATGCCGCTGGATATGTTGATGATATTGGTCATCAAGAAATTCTTGCGCGCCTCGCAGGCGTCAACCAGACCGCTACGATGTTGATGACACCGGGTCTAAAAGTCGTGCATTTGTCGACCCATAAGTCCCTTGCTGATGCGGTTAAATTTGTTCGCCGCGATACGGTTCTAGATAAATTACAGTTGATGCACGACACCCTGACGCGCTGGGGTATGCAGCAGCCGCGCATAGCGTTAGCCGCACTTAATCCTCACGGTGGCGAAGGTGGCTTACTAGGGAAGGAGGAAGCGCAAGAGTTGCAACCCGCAGTCGCCGCGGCAGTTGAACTAGGTATTGATGTGACTGGTCCTGTCCCTGCTGATTCGGTATTTAACCGCGCCATTGGCGGGGAGTTTGATGTGGTGTTAGCGCTTTACCATGATCAGGGTCACATCGCGATTAAGGTTCATAACTTCCATCAATCCACCACCGCCACTCTGGGTATTCCCTTTGTGCGCACCTCTGTGGATCACGGCACTGCATTTGATATTGCCGGCAAGGGTCAGGCAGACCCTACTGGACTGGCAGCGGCGGTAGACGCCGCTGAAGCCATTGTCGATGGGCGTCTTAGCTGAGCGATTTGCAAACCGCGGATGGTTGGCTGCGCCCCAGGGTTAACTAGGCGCGCGGATAGGACTGTGGCACACTCAGGCCCATGATCGCGGCCCGTTAAATGCCGTAAAAATAGGGGAAAACTGATGAAAGCAGCTGTTTTTCGTGAAGTGAACGTACCGATGGAAATCGAAGAGATCTCGGTTTCTAAACCCGGCCCCAGAGAAGTGCTCATCCGAACCATGGCAGCGGGCATTTGTCACAGCGACATGCATTTTTGGAACGGCAGCTATCCAGGCAAGGTTCCCATGGTGCTTGGTCACGAGAGCGCGGGCATTGTTGAGCAAGTGGGCAGCGATGTGCACTACGTTAAGCCCGGTGATCACGTTATTACTTGTCTATCGGTATTTTGCGGTCATTGCGAACAATGTCTGACTGGCCATCTGTCTCTGTGTCAAGAACCTGAAACGAATCGTGGGCCGGAACAAGAACCGCGACTTAGCCAAGATGATCAGGCCCTTACTCAGTTTGCGCAACTGGGTTCGTTTGCGGAAATGATGTTGGTGCACGAACATGCCGTGGTAAAGATCCGCGACGACATGCCCATGGCCCAAGCGGCATTGATTGGGTGTGGTGTAACCACCGGCGTGGGAGCAGTGATTCATACCGCCCGGGTAGAGGCTGGTTCTACTGTCGCGGTGATCGGTTGTGGCGGTATTGGCTTATCAGCCATTAACGGCGCTGCCATTGCTGGGGCGTCGCGCATCATAGCGGTGGACATGGTGGCGTCTAAGCTGGACTTAGCCCGTAAATTTGGTGCAACTGACGTGGTTGACGCCAGCAGCGGGGATGCGGTTGCCGAAGTGATCGAAATGACCGGTGGCGGCGTGCATTATTCGTTTGAAGCGATTGGCCTCAAGGCCACTGCAGAACAGGCGTTCCAAATGTTGCGTATGGGCGGCACTGCGACGGTTATTGGCATGATTCCGCCGGGTCAAATGGTGTCTTTACATGGCGTTGACTTCCTGCGCGAGAAAAAAATCCAAGGTTCCATGATGGGTTCTAACCGTTTCCGCGTAGACATGCCGCGGTTTGTCGATTTTTATCTGCAGGGTCGATTGCATTTGGACGATCTTATCTCTCGCCGCATAGCCCTTGAGGACATTAATGAAGGTATGGATGCGCTAAATACGGGAGAAATTGCGCGCAGCGTGATTATGTTTAATTAGAAAGCGTTTATAAGGGGGGAGTATGCGCTGGTTGTCGTTTTATCGTTCGTCACCGGACGCAAGTTCGGGGCCGACTTATACCCAGGCGAGCTTTGGGTATGTGGTGCAAACACAAGACGGTGCAGAGGGCGTGGTGGACGTTGGTATGCGCAGTGAGTACGCCACCCTGCGCGAAGCAATAGCGGCTCAAGCGCTTGAGCGGCTGGTTGCGCAATGCGGCGACCAGGCAGATGTAGCTTTAGACGGTTTGCATTTCGCGCCAACCATTACGGACCCGAAAAAAATACTCTGCGTCGGTCTCAACTATAAGGCCCACCAAGAAGAAACCGGTCGCGGTGGCGAAGGGGTGCCCACGGTTTTTGTGCGTTTTGCAGCGGCGCAAATGGGCCACGGTGAACCGATGGTGCGGCCTCGGGAGTCAGCAAGCTTAGACTTTGAAGGCGAAATAGCCATGATCATAGGCCGCGGTGGCCGGCGCATTGCGCGCAAGGACGCCATGGAGCACGTGGTCGGATTTGGTATCTACAACGATGGCAGCGTGCGTGAGTACCAGCGCCAAACCAGCCAATTTACCCCCGGAAAGAACTTTGCTAACACAGGCGGGTTTGGCCCGTGGATGATGACCAAAGAAGCGATAGGCGAGTTATCCCAGATGGAAATAACCACACGTTTGAATGGCGAGGTTATGCAGAATGCGACGGCGGATTTGCTGGTGCATGGTTTTGATGAGTTGATAGCGTTTTGCTCGACCTTTATCGAACTCGAGCCAGGCGATGTGATCGTGACTGGGACGCCTGGCGGTGTCGGGGCTGCACGTAAGCCGCCGGTGTTTATGGACCAAGGTGATGTTATTGAAGTCGATGTGAAACCAATTGGCACCCTGCGCAATCCTGTCGTCAACGACCTGTAAAATTAATTTTTGTTATGAAGTTTGGCATTGGACAAAGTGTACCGCGCACAGAAGACCCGCGACTAATTACGGGTAACGGTCAATTTACTGACGACATCCAACTGCCTAACCAACTGCATATGCGTATGTTGCGATCACCCTATGCTCACGGACGCATTACCGAGTTAGATGTCAGTAACGTGCTCGCCATGCCAGGTGTGCACGGAGTGTATACAGCCCAAGACATCACGCAGTTAGGACCGTTACCGTGCCGGGCGCAGCTTAAAGATGCCAACGGCGAGCCTGCGTTCATTCCGCGACGACCGATTTTGGCTGAAGACAATGTGCTGTATGTAGGTCAGCCCATTGCGGCGGTTGTGGCAGAGACCCGCGACCAAGCTCAAGATGCAGTTGAAGCCATAGCCCTGAGTGTGGATGAACTGCCAGCGTGCAGTCAGCCTGAGTTGGCGTTAGACCCTGACACCCAGCCTTTGCATGCTGCGCATCCGAATAATCTATGCGTCCACTATCAACTTGGTGAAGCCAGTGCAGTAGACGAAACTTTGGCCGCCAGCGCTTATCAGGTTGTTGTGGAACTGGTGAACAATCGTGTCGCCCCCAGCCCGTTGGAACCCCGCGCTAGTGTCGCCCAACCTACCGATCAGGGCCTGACCCTGTATAACCCAAGCCAGGGTGCGGTGGCGCAAAAGGCGGTGTTGCGCAGTGTGTTTAAACATGCCGACTTGCCGTCGTTACGTGGTGACAAAGACATACGGGTGATCTCACCAGATACTGGTGGCGGTTTCGGTATTCGCGGCGAGGTGTCTGCAGAGGCCTGCTTAGTGCTGTTTGCGGCGGATCAACTCAATTGCCCGGTGCGCTACCTAGGGGATCGCAGCGAAATGTTCATTGCCGACGCCCATGGTCGCGACAACCTAACGACTGCAACTGCAGGCTTTGATGCGACAGGCAAGCTTACTGCGCTGCGGGTTGAAACAACGGCCAACTTGGGCGCCTATTGCACAGCGGTTGGACCCTTTGTGCCGACTATGGCCGGCGGACGAATCGTCGGTTCTGCCTACCGCATTCCGCAGCTACACCACTCAGTGCGTTGTGTGTTCACCAACACTATGCCGGTGGCTGCCTATCGTGGTGCCGGACGACCAGAAGCTTGCTATGTGATGGAACGGGTTATGGAGCGCGCCGCTCGGCAACTGGGCATCGATGGGGTGACGCTGCGCAAGATGAATTTCATCAGTGCCGAAGAAATGCCTTATACCTTGCCCTCTGGCGTGGTGATCAGCAGTGGTGAATTCGCCCAAACACTGGATATGGCATTGGCTCAGGCAGACTGGCAAAACTATGCGGCCCGTGTTGCCGAAAGCAGTGCCAAAGGCCGGTTACGGGGCATCGGTTTGGGCTATTACATAGAGACCAGTGGCGGTGGCGTAGAGGAAGAAGCGTGCATCACTGTACGAGAAGACGGTCAGATTGATGTGGTGGTAGGTACGTTCTCGCATGGTCAGGGTCATCGCACGACCTATGCGCAAATCCTGAGTGAGACCCTAGAAGTCGATTTCGAGCGCATTAACATCATTCAAGGCGACACCGATGTGGTGGGTTTCGGCGGCGGTACGGGCGGCTCGCGGTCTTCTCAGATGGGGGGTATAGCAGTGCAAAGAGCGGGCACTGCTGTCGTTGATCAAGCCAAGAATATTGCCAGCGAGATGCTGCAGGTAGCGGTCAACAGTGTGGCGTATGAACAAGGTGAGTTTGTTACCAGCGAGCACGACGCGACGGTGAGTTTGTCCCAAGTGGCGGCAGCGGCACGAAGCGAGCAGTTTGGCGGTGCCGGTTTGCAAACGACCTTGCGCTATAACCGTGGTGAAGGCTTTACCTTTCCAAATGGTTGCCATGTAGCCGAGGTTGAAATTGACCCTGAAACGGGTGTCATCGAAATACTCAACTATTGCGCTACCGATGATTGCGGTCGCGTAATCAACCCTCTGTTGGCGTCTGGTCAAGTGCATGGGGGAGTGGTGCAAGGGCTTGGCCAGGCGCTCTACGAACATGTCGTATACGACGATGACGGTCAGCTTGTCAGCGGCAGTTTCATGGACTACGCCATGCCTAGAGCCGACCAGGTAGCAGACGTAGCCGTGGACTTTAACGAAGTGTTAGATCCAAATAACGAACTTGGGGTTAAAGGTATTGGCGAAGGCGGTGCCTGTGCAGCACCGTCTGCGGTGGTCAACGCGGTATTAGATGCGATGGCTTGTCGCGGTGTGGAGACCATCGACATGCCCATGACGCCGTTGCGAGTGTGGCAGGCCTTGCAATAGCAAGACAGCCGACAATCCGAGTGAAGGAGAGGGTGATATGACGAGTGAATTTTCTGGCGCCGACCTAATTGCGGATGCGTTAGCCCAGTTGGAAGTGGAGCATGTTTTTGCCATTGTCAGCATTCACAACATGCCGATTCTTGATGCCATTAATCGTCTTGGCAAAACCCAAATAATTGATGTGCGGCATGAACAAGCGGGTACCCATGCAGCGGACGGCTATGCTCGGGCAAGCGGCAAACTGGGCGTAATGATTGCCTCTACTGGGCCGGGGACGTCGAATACAGTCACCGGCTTATACGAAGCACAATATGGCTCGTCGCGGGTATTAGTCATTACCGGTCAAGCAGAAACAGCGTTTTACGGTAAGGGTTTGAGCTACGTGCACGAGGCAGAGAATCAGGTGCCCATGCTCGCCAGTGTCTGTCGGCGGGTGGAAAGTCCACGTCATGTCGACCAGCTTGGCAACGCTTTCAATGCCGTGGTTAACGATATGTTTACCGGTCGTGGTGCGCCAGGTGCGTTGGAAATTCCGATCGATCTGCAATACGCGCAAACACAACCCACTGAGGTCACTTTACCCAAGGCGGAGCAATTTCAGCCTAATCCTGAGACTTTGGATAAGGCGGTAGAGAAAATCGCCGGAGCTCACAAACGCATCATCATTGCAGGCGGTGGTGTCATAGCAGCAGGTGCGCACGAAGAATTGCTGGCGTTAGCGGAACACTTGGATGCGCCGGTGGTGACTACGGTGGATGGTCGTGGGGTGATCCCGGAAACCCATCCGCTGTGCATCGGTAACTACTACAACTCTGCGGGCATGTATAACGCGCTGTTAGATGCAGACCTTACCCTGGCCATTGGGACTAAATTTGCTGTGGGTGTGGATGGGCAATTTGCCGCACAAACACCGCCTGGTGAACTGGTGCATATTGATATCGACGGCAATATGATCGGTCGTACCCACACTGCTGATCTAGGGTTAGTCGCTGATGCAAAGCAAGCATTAGTCGGCATTAACGCGAGCCTGCAAAGCTTCTCTGCCAATGACAGTCAGTTTAATGATGGCATTTGGCAGGCCCGGGACGGCGTACGCGGCGCGATGCGCGCGCGGCTCGGTGACGATTGGCCCCAAGTCATGGATTGCATTCGCGACAAGTTGCCAGCCGACAGCGTCTTTGTGCGGGATCAAACCATTTCGGCTTACAACTGGGGTAACCAGCAGTTTCCTATTTTGCAACCGCGCACATCAATTAATCCCACGTCAGGTGCCATAGGCCCTGGGTTTCCTATGAGTGTTGGTGCGGCGATTGCCAGTCAGCGCAAAACGGTGGTGATCCATGGCGATGGCGGTTTTATGTTCCACGCAACAGAACTGGCAACCTGCGCTCAGTATCAAGTGCCGCTGATTATTTGCGTCTTTAATGACTCTGGATATGGCGTGTTACGTTGGCTGCAACAAAATCGCTTTGGCCGCATCAATGAAACAGATCTGGGTAAGGTGGCCTTTGCGCAGATGGCCCACAGTATGGGGGTGCCTGGGCAACGGGTGGCCAGTGTTGATGAGTTTGCACAAGCAATGGACGAGGCCATGGCGGCAACGGGGCCGTATTTGATTGATATAGACATGGAGCATTTTGCGCCCATGGAAATATCCGTCATGCCCAAGAAAAAAGCGGAAGTTGATCTTAAAGGCGGCTAATGGCGTTACGTCTGCAAAAACCCTGGTTGTCGAGCGCTGAAGCATTGCGTCAGGTGCGCGGTCAAATGGGCGTTTATCAATTGGCCAATGAAGCAGGTGAGGTGATCTTCGTCAGCTACGCTGGGGGGCGCAGTTTGGGTGGGTTGCGTGGCGAAATCAGTCGCAGTTTGACCGAGCAGGGTGAGGCGACTCAGGTGCGCTTTGAAATTACCACCAGTTACCTGAGCCGTTACAAAGAATTGCTTATGTTGCATCAAGCGGACCATGGCAGCTTACCTGTGCATGACCCTCAAGTTAGGTTAGGTAGGCTTAGTCCGGCAGGAGGGAGCGCGAATGGATCTTAGTCTCACCGCTGAGCAAGAGCTGATAATTGGCATGGTGCGGCGTTTTGTGCGCGAAGAAATCTTACCGTTAGAGCAACATTTGGACCCAGACGCAGACGAACTGGAGGAACCAGATCGCTTACGGTTAATAGAAAAAACTAAGGAGATGGGGCTCTACGGGCTGGACATTCCACCCGAATACGGTGGCCCAGACATCGATCTGGTAACACGCACGCTTATTGCGGTGGAGATGTCTCAACACCGCGCGGGACTCTACGCGCCTTGTTATGGCACGTTTGGTGGCGCTGGACTGGCGCAGTTGTTTGAGGCCACCGACGCCCAGAAAGAAAAGTACTTGTATCCAACCTTACGCGGCGAAAAACGCGGCTTCTTTGGTTTGTCCGAACCGTCCGGTGGTTCCGACCCTGCGCGTGCCATCCAAACCAAGGCGGTGCGGGATGGTGATGATTGGGTCATAAACGGCGGCAAGTTATGGATCAGTGGCGCCGACAAAGCCGACTTTGGACTGGTCTTTGCGCGCACTGACAGTGACCAGGGCCGTAATGGCGTGACCTGTTTTATTGTTGATACTGATCAACCTGGCTTTCATGTCCGGCGGATCGTACATACGCTGCGCTCGGCTCATTACGCCACCGAACTGCAATTTGAAGATCTGCGGGTGTCCCAAGAGAACATTCTGGGCCAACTTAATAAAGGTTTTGCCATCGCCAACGACCGCCTGACACGTCAGCGCATTCCTTACGCCGCCGGTTGCATTGGTGTTGCTATTAAGGCTCAAGAGATGGCACTGGACTATGTGCCCCAACGAGAAACCTTTGGCGCACCCCTGTCTACGCGGCAGTCTATTCAGTGGATGCTGGTAGACAATGACATCGACATTAAGCAGTCCCTGTGGATTATCTTAGAGGCTGCGGCTAAGGCTCAGCAGGGTGAAGCGTTCCGCAAAGAAGCCGCCATGGCCAAGCTGGTTGCAACAGAAGCGGGTGGCCGAGTTGTCGACCGCTGCATGCAAATGTTTGGCGGTCTCGGTGTAGCCAAGGACTTACCCTTTGAACGTTGGTACCGAGAAATGCGCATACGCCGCATAGGCGAGGGCCCCAGCGAAGTACAGCGGCATGTGATTGCTAGAGAGCTGCTAGGGGCTTCGTTGCGCTAACGCGGTAAATTACGCCGGCCTTATCATCTGAAACGAGTAACCCACCGTCTGGTGTTGGCAGTACATCATTGGGTCTGCCCCAGGCTTTCTGGCCCTCTAGCCAACCGGTAATAAAAGGCTGATAGGTGGGCTTACCCGCAGAGTCGAATGTTGCAACGCTGACCTGATAACCGACTTTTTTGCTGCGATTCCACGAACCGTGTTCTGCAACGAACAGCGCGTTGCTGAAGGGTGCGGGAAATTGCTCCCCACGATAAAAGCTCATGCCTAGAACCGCCGCATGGGCTTGTACGCGTATGGCTGGGTCGACAAAGGCCAAACCTTGGGCGTCTGGGTGATCGCCGAATTTCGGGTCTTTGATGCGGCTACCGTCAGGTGCTGAGTGGATGAATGGGTAGCCATAGTGTGGCGCTTTCTTGGTATCCGCTGGAATTACGTTCAACTCGTCGCTAGGGATGTCATCGCCCATCATGTCGCGACCGTTGTTGCTGACCCACAGATCATTGCTGCCGGGTTGCCAATCGAAACCAACGGAGTTGCGAATGCCGTGAGCGATGATGTCGGTCTCGCCACTGTTTGGGTCTAGGCGCAGCATGGTGGCAAATCGTGGGTCATCAGACAGACAGATGTTACAAGGGGCTCCGACGGGTAGATACAACTGGCCGTCTGGGCCAGCTTTAAGGTACTTCCAACCATGTTGGCGCTCCTTAGGGAGACTATTGGTGACGACGGTTGTGCGTGGATTGCTGGTCAGTTGTTGATCGACATCAGCTACTTTATAAACGGTAGACACGGCCGCGATGTATAAATCGCTGCCAAGCACCGCAATGCCGCTGGGCATATTCAGTCCTTTCAGCAGCGTAATGACTCGTGCATTCGCGGTGAAAGGCTCTAGTACGGCGTAGACCTTGCCCGCTTTGCGCGTACCGACAATGAGATGGCCATTCTTGGTAAGCGCCATTTGTCTGGCATTAGGCACTGAAAACGGTAGGGTTTGAATGGCAAAACCGGGTGGTGTCGTCAGGCGTGGGTCCGCATTGGCCGCGGTTAAGGCGCCGGCCAAGACAGCGAGGGTGATCAGAAAGGTAAGTTTGTTCATAGCTGAACTGTCGCAGAAAGCGTGAATCTGCTCAATGGATTCACAGTTCACCGGGCCTATGTCGAATAACAATCTAAGCCGTATTGGCCGAAGCAACCCTTGGCTTGCCTAACGCTTTGCCGCACAGTTGCATTCATGAGCCAGGACTTACTCACAGAGCAGATAAAAGACGCTATTCAGGGCGCCTATCGAACTTGGCTTAGTGCGCGAGATTTCAAACCGCGTCGTGGTCAGCGGGAAATGATCGCGCAGATTGCTCGCACGCTGGGTCAAGCCGAGTCGCGGGTCTGCGTGGTTGAAGCAGGCACCGGTACCGGTAAAACCGCAGCTTACTGTTTGGCGGCTATTCCTCTGGCCAGCACCATTGGCAAAACCGTCATAGTCAGTACCGCCACTGTCGCGCTGCAAGAGCAAGTGGTGCTGCAAGATCTACCGGATCTGAAACAGCGAGCCGGATTAGCGTTCAGTGTGAGTCTTGCCAAGGGTCGCGGGCGTTATATGTGTTTGAAGCGTTTGGACGATCACCTGAAGTATCAAGATCAGCAGGAAATACCCATCTTTGATGTCAGCAACGAAGACTTCTCGGTGTTGTATCAAGAGATGCTCAACCGATACTCCCAGGGCAGCTGGGATGGCGAGCTGGACAGTTGGATGGAGCCGCTGCCTGACGGTGCCTGGACTGGGGTCACTACGGATCATCGCGGTTGCAGTAACAACCGCTGTTCTTTTTTCAAGCAATGCGCGTTTTTCCGTGCGCGTAATAACCTCGAGGGCGCGGATGTTATTGTCGCCAATCATGACTTGGTGTTGGCGGACTTAGCTCTGGGCGGCGGTGCGGTATTGCCTGCGCCAGAAGACTGTATTTACGTGTTTGATGAAGCGCATCACCTGGCAGATAAGACACAAAATCACTTTGCCAGTTCTGCGCGAATTCAGGGCACACTGCAATGGTTTGACAACATCAACAACGTTTTAGGTACGGCTACCCAGCGATTTGCACGTCCGGCGAATTTAGTGGGGTTGAGTACTAATGTTGCCTCCGTGACGACGGCGTTGGGTGATATTTTCACCGACTTATCCCAGGCATTATCGATACTGCCCTTTGAACCCCGTGACGAAGAGCGCGAGCTATATCGTTTTCCTCTGGGTGATGTGCCTGTCTCAATTGCCGAACTTTGCACAGCGGCGCTGCCGGGTATGCAAAGGCTATGTGACGGCATCGAACGCTTTCATGAACTGCTCAGTGATGCGGTGGCGGGTAATCAAGATTGGGAAAAAGCGTTTGAAGCCGAGGATTGGCTGTTGCCGGTTGGTCAATTACAAGGTCGGGCTCTGGCCACTTTGAACTTGCTGCAAGACTACGCCCAAGGTGTAGAGCAAGGTCACCGTTGTGCGCGTTGGATCAACCGTAATCAATACGATGTTGAAATGGTCAGCGCGCCTATCGAGCCTGGGCATATTCTCTCCGAAGTGCTCTGGCAACGTTGCTATGGCTGCGTATGTACCTCGGCAACGCTTACTGCTTTGGGTAGCTTTCAGCGGTTTTTGGAGCGCTCGGGGCTGCCGCCAGATACCCCAGCAACCAGCATCGCCAGTCCGTTTAATTACCCAGAGATTGCGACATTTCATGTGCCGTCGATGCAGTCTGACCCCAGAGACTTTGATGCGCACAGCGACGAAGTCACGCGCTTGTTGCCAGATCTCTTGAGTCGCGAGCGTTCTGCATTGGTGCTGTTCACCTCATGGCGGCAGCTCAATGCGGTGGTTAAAGCCCTTCCCGAGGATCTTGCTGAAGGCTTATTGGTACAGGGCGATGGCAGCAAGCAAGCGTTGATTGCCGAGCACCGCAGACGCATCGACGAGGGCGAGGCGTCGCATTTGGTGGGTGTGGCAAGTTTCTCTGAAGGTCTGGATTTGCCGGGGGACTACTGTCGCCATGTTGTCATCGTCAAACTGCCTTTCGCGGTACCTGATGACCCCATTGACCAAGCCATTGCTGAATGGGCTGAGGCCCAGGGCCGGAATGCCTTTTACGAAATATCGGTACCAGATGCGGCACTTAAGCTTGTGCAGGCCTGTGGCCGGTTAATTCGGCACGAACGTGATTATGGTACGGTGACCATGCTGGATAAACGTATTGTTACCCAGCGTTATGGCCGTGCCTTGATCGAGTCGCTGCCGCCGTTTCGGCTAGATATTGCGTCTGTTAATTAAGTCTATGCGCGGTATTGCTACTCACTTCAGTGCGGTCGCGGTGGTCAGCAATTTGCCGGTCGCTGGAATGTCGTCAAACTTACCCTTGCTGTAAATCAGCACGCTGCGCTGTTCAAGGCGCTGCCGTAAGTCCTCGAAAAACGCCCGCATGTCAGCCTTGGTAAGAAGACCGACCTCTGCTGCGATCTGCTCGCGACTGTCCAGGGTGTAATGGTCATCGTAGATGTCTTGCCAATAACGTTGCGTGCGCTCGCCAAGATTCTTGTCTGATTCTGTGAGGCGATTGATCAACCCGCTTTTTTGTTGATTGAACTCCGCGTCGCTCAAGGCTGGCCAGGCGTCAATGTACTGTTGCATGAACTCTGCTGTGGCGGCTTCTACCGCCAGCGCGCTGGCAACCGGCGACTGCACCAAAAAGATATTACCGCCACGCTTTTCCATCCGGCGCGGCCCTGCGCTTACCACATAACCCAGCTGTTGTTCAGTGCGTAAGCTAGAGAAATAGGCAGAGCGCAGCAGTTGGCCTGCAAGACCGCTCTTAGCCCGGCTGGCAAAACTATCATCGCTGTCTTGTACATAAATCAATAACGTCGAGTCGTTATGATCTACAGCAATATCTAAGCTTAATGCCTTCTCCAGTTCGGCAACTTGCGCACGAGTTCGCGCCACCGCCTGTGGTTTTATGGTATCCGTCACAAACTCAGCGAGTTGTTCGGCGTCTGCTGAGGTGACGTTGCCGTGCAGGGCAGCAATCACACCAACACGTTTTAGACGCTGGCTGCGCCATTGCAAAAGATCGTCTCTAGTGACGGGCTCCAGAGCATCAGCTAGCGTGGTAGCGGGCCAACTGCTGGATATCATTAAGTCGCTTAAAGCACCGATCGCTTGAGTATAGGGTTTGTCTTTTAAACTATTGCGCCAGTCTTTGATGAGACTGCTTTTCAATGTTGCAAAGCGTTCAGCGCTGATGTCAGCCCGAAACAATTGTTCGGTGACTGTCGCCAGTAACGCCATTTGCTTGTCTTGGTAGCCATTGACCGAAACCGAAAAACCGCTGTCGCCCACACCGATCGAATAACCTAGTCCAGCGAGATAGGCGGGGTAGATGGTCGCGCTCAAGGCATCGTTAACCAAGCGCCGGTAAAGTTGCGCTTGGGCACGGTCGGCGGCATCAATAAAACCGTCTTCCACCAACAGGCTCACCGTCATATTTGCCCTGGGCGTACCAAAGTCCACGTCGGTGTCCAACCACAGGGTTAGTTCTGGTTTGTCGATTACCCGCTGCATGGTCTGGGTATCGGCGGCGACCAAATCCAGCTTCTCGGGTAAATATGGATTGGCCGTAGGCAGCCGCAACGGAGCATCAGATACGGTTTTTCT
>MDTA01099954.1_pt1 | contig 14812 bp, 9 predicted proteins | sample 811151 | NCBI WGS metagenome assembly MDTA01 (sample SAMN05326648, study PRJNA326480) | marine metagenome | isolation source: seawater | place: Indian Ocean: South | collected 2010 | reverse complement strand
GGGCGAGATGTTTCCTACCATTATAGGAACCCATGCAAAGTTCCCTGAACTCGTTTCTCTATAGACTTTTAATTGGTCGTCGTCTGTGTCATACCAAGTATCTCCTTCTGACACAGTTGAGCCAGACGGAGCAGATGTACCACGAAAATTTTGGTCTGCTAATCCTTGTAAAACCGTTTGCAAGTTTGTAGACGCAATCGTATTATAGGGAGTAACAGTTACATTGTTTGCTGTAATTTGTCCAGGAACTTCAAAAGGAACAGCAAGAGTGTAAGCCTGCACTTCGGTCACATCATCAGTCAGAGTAATAGTCAGTGTATCCCCAGAAGCACTAACTTCTGTAACATTCTCTGTGACTTCCAAAGTAGTTTGATTACTCATCGTGTTACCTCAGGAGTAATGGTTGCTGATCCCTGTATTATTCTTTTTACAATAGAGTCGCCTGAAGTAAAAATCTCCAAATCATAAACATACTCTCCTGCAGAAATACCAGAGGAAGTTGCTGCAGGCAGCTGCATTTTTAATGCTCCTCCAGCTGCATTTGTTACAGTAACACTAAAAGTAGCGGAAGCAGAGCTTGCATCCACAGACGTACGCAGCTGTGCTCGACCTGAGTAGTTAGTCAAGTTTAAAGCTGTTCCTCCTTGCTTAATCACCAAGTCTAACGCAAAGTCGGAGCCTTGATCGATTATTAAGTTATATGTTCCCGCACTCATGTATTCTCTCCATTTTGAAATTATATCTCAAAGGACCTGCTTAGTCAAGTTTTATTTTTTGGGTGGTTGCTGTTTTTCTTTCATTAACTATCGGGTAGATAGCCCAGTCTTACTCTTTCTGACCCGCCTGATTCAAAAATTCTTATTCGGGGCTTAACGCCTCCAGGACCGAGATCCGCAAAAATTCCTGCTGAAGAAGCATCGGCATTTGAAATTGCAAGCTGTGATGCTCCGATAGCGTTTGCTGCTATAACTTCTGCTCTGAAAAAATCCGATACTTGATTCCAAGAACTACTTACATACCTCCAAGCTGCTTGATTTGGAGGGCTTGCACTATTTTCTACAATAGCTAGATTTCCTGCTGCTGGGCTTGCAATTTCTGAGCTTGAAGGTGCTCCAAGTCCTGAGCCAGGAGTACCAGTGGATGTACTAGTACCCGTCCTTTTTAAGAAAAAGAAGCCTGGGCCTCCTTGTGCACCTGGGTCACCATCTTGACCAGGATTCCCTTGTGCACCAGGATTCCCTTGTACACCTTGCGCACCCTGCTTTGACTTTGTAACCGTCTGAGTAGTAGTGATTGTTTTTATAGTTCCTGATTGCTTATACTTACAAGTATAAGTTATAACCTCTGAGTCGTCTGTTCCTGCTTGCCCAGTGTGGTTTCCGATTGTTACAACATTACTATTATTTGCTGTTGGGCCACCAATCGTAAGGTCGTTTCCAACTACTGCTGCAGATTCTACATACCACTCCTTATTGTCATGAGTTTGACCTCCTGCAATTCCATAAGTTCCGTCAGTCTTTCCAATATAAGTATACACAACCCCACCTACAATTAGTTCGAGAGTTGTTCCTGTTATACTTATACCTGTGGCTGTTCCATTTACATCCGTAGTATAAGTATGCGCATGGTTTGAGTTTACAAGTGATACACCACCAGAACCTGTTTTTACACCAATAAAAGAAATACTATCTGTTGCTTCAACAGAAGCAGGAGCGTCCCCAGAGCTATAGCTACCTGGCTTCTCTCCAACTTCTACGAGGAGGACTTTTGGCCAGTTTGCTTTATTATAAGTAGTTGGAATACTTCCGCTCGCATATGTAAACGTAGCTGCAGAAGTTCCTGAGGTGTCTGTCCATGCACCCGCAGATCCACCATCAAAAGTAAACCGATATAAAGGATCTGTAAAGTTACGTGCAGTTGCAGTAACAACTATATTACTACTTCCGCTACTTGTATAAGAAGGATTCTCTCCTTCTTCATCATAAATTATTGAATAGTCATCCGAGTCTAGAGTAACAGTCTTTCCATCTGCTCCAATCGAGCCGTCTTGTACTTTTATAATGTTAAAAGTCTTACTTTTTGCATTACTCTGGTCTGCGGATTCTCTTACTGAAACGGTGAATGTAAGAGGAGACTTATCGCCCATAGCTATAGGAGTGCTTCCATTATGTATCTGTTTAGTTAAAGTCTGCCCGCTTACTCCAGTTGTACTAAAACCTCCGTCCGCGCTTGTACTTACACCTGAAAAGCCTGCTCCCGTTACTTGAAACTCAGGAGAAGAATAAGCGGTTGCATCCGCAGTAATTGTAATTGCAGCGTTGTTCTGTTGAGTTCCTGACGAGTTATAGTTCAATGCCGAAATGTTGGTATCTACTATAAGAGCACGTAAACCAGTAAGACTCAAGTCTTCTACCCAATCTATTGGAGTATGAGTATAATTACTACCGTTTCTAAATACTCGTGCTATTACTGCATCATTTTCAGGATCAGTTCGTAAAGTATTTCTTGCGATTGCTTTTGCTTCATCAACGCTAGTAATTGTAGAGTCTGTATCATTTAGTCTTCTATCTACGTATAAAACATCATCACTCTCTATAAAAGCAACTTTACCTCCAACAAACTTACCTGATGCATACTTTATTCGTAGTATGTCTCCTATTTGAAATCTTGTTAGAAATGCAGTTGTTCCTTCGCTCTTTACAACTTTATTAGTTCTTGGTGCAACAGTTACTCTTGCATCTGCATTATTTGTAGTGTCTGTCCAATCATTTTCTGTGTTTGCTGTGTACTGTGTTAAATCTCTCCAGTATGCTTGAGAAGTATTCTGAAAATCTGCCGCAGCGTTTACAACTAATTTAAAATAATCAGTTGTGTCATCAGCGTCAAAATAAATAAAGGCACTGTTTCCGTCCCCAAGAGCTGATAAACTTTGTTGATATGTTGCAGCCGTTCCTTGATTTGCATTATTAACTTGTGTGCCAGGAGCTCCAGGTGATTGCATAGCCCAGTCAATTTTTGTCATTGACCATGTGCTAGTGTCTGAGGACATTTTAGAATTTGATCTTATTCCTAGAGGAACTCCCTCGGTAGTCCTAGCACAGGGCACTTTAAATTTATCTTGTACCTCTATTACTTGCCACTTAATCTCTGATCTTTTTCCCTCTTTTGTGAGAGTTTGAACTCCAAAATTATAAACACCATCAGGCACTCCATTAAATCTTTCTAGCCTCCTAGAAGCATTTTCAATTTCAATTAAGTCAGTTCCATCTGGCAGCTTTGGCTCTATATGTAATGCAAATGCGGATGTATGCTCAAATTCTGTCCCATCAGAATTTAAAGGAGTTTCCCACATAACTTGGAGTTCTTGAAGCTGTTGTTTATATCTAGGTGTTTCAAAAACGTAAACAGCTTCTGGTTGAGGAATAAAATTTGGTTCTGGACGATTAACAGGATCTTGTTGCGAAATAACTATATCTCTATCTACTTCGTCAAACTTATTATTATAAAACTCTACTCCTGATAGCTCATAGTTGCCTTCATTAGTTTCTTTTATTCCTAAAATTTTGTATTCTTTATAAGAGGGATTTGTGTTTACACCCTTATATATTTCTTTTATAGTCCAAATAGTCGACGAAGGTATAGTTCCCGAAAAAGCACCAGAAATTGCTATTTGGGTAACACCATTTACAATACTTACATCCGAAGAAGTGAAAGATTTAGTTTCAACACTAGTAGAATTACGAAACTCTACTAAAATATCATTTCCTGCGTTATCTTGTATATTTGTAATATTCTTTCTTACTTGTTCATCAGAATCACTACCACCTATTAACTGCGCTGAGGTGCCACCAGTTTTAGCAAAAACAACCTCATCACCTCTATTATAAGTATATGTTGTTCCTCCATGAGTTATAACCGCTGGAGTATCTTGGGCAAGAACTACGGATCTTTTTGTAACAAGTAACGATAATGTATACGAATAATCAGCCCCAGATTGAAAAGTAAATGTCTCAGCATTTCCTCCATCAATTTGTGCTTGGGAGGATAGAGAGGCAATATTTCGATCTAATGTTATAGCTGAATTTGATGAAGCAGTAATTCTTCCACTAAAATGTACTCCTGTTTTTGAACTGTCCTGTACATTTACAACATCACCAGGGCTTAAAAAAGCAGCATTTACAGAAGTTGTAAAAGTAAGCAATTCAGTCTGGTTTACAGCTGTCCAAGCTTTCCATCTACCGTATCGTATTGCTTGACCTTCAGAAGTGCAGCCAAAAGCAACAGCATTTGCACGAATAATTTTTCCAGTTTCAACTATATTTTCTCTATCTTCTATTACTATTGGCTCTTGTTTATAGGCTGAACTAGGATTGTTCCAAACAACAGTATATTGATTTGCTCTAGCTTTACTGCCAGTTGTTTGTGTACTTAAAGTACCTTCTAGTATATTTGAAGACGAAAAATTATAAATTGGCGTTGCAGGAGCATCCTGTATCGTATTCATAGTTCCGTCTGTCCAATAAAGAAGACCTCTAAAAATAGTTGCCATATCTTTAAGAACTTTATAAGCTTCTGTTGCTTTTGTAAGATATAGATTTGCAGTAAAACGAGGCTCCGTACCTCCGTCTTTTGTTGGAACTAATTCGTCACAATATTTTGCAATTTTATATAGTTGAAACTTGTTTATATCAGTTTGTTCTAAATAGTCTCCTAAACCATAACGGTTATTTACTAACATATCGTAAAATACCCAGGCAGGATTATCGGTATAATGCGTTGAAATATCTAACCCACTAGAATTGGTGGTACCTTCGTCACTAAATTCACCATTCCATATCCCTGTGTAAGTCGCCACGCCTGTACTGCTTAAATGTCTAGGAGTATAATTTGAAGGAATTTTAACTCTTAAACCCCTTGCAAGATATGCTCTTCTCGGGGGACTACTAAAGCTTTTTGAAGTAAATCTAACTGCTGCCATTGCAGAAAATGGATGACTAAGTTTTTCCTCTATAGTCGCTATTATTTGTGCAATTCTTACAGTATCAACTACAACGCTTACTTCACTTGTTCTATCTCGAACAATATATCCTTGAGCGTTAGTTTTTCCCGTATGATTATTAGTATTACTTTGACCATCTGGAGTAAGTCTAGTAATTTGTAGTCTCAGGTCTTGTATATTTAAAAACGTATTTACTGGTATTTCTAGCGTATAAGTTATTGCAGTTTTTTGTACTCCAAACCATTTTACGTATTTAAACGTTTGCCCAGTAAGATCCTGCCAGTCTGTAGCATTTGCACCGCCTGTTTCAGAGCCTTGAAGTTCAATGTTAAAGGCTGCTCCTGAAGATAGGTCATCTCCCTCTTCGCTCATTGCATAATGTCCTTGAGGAAATTCAAACTGTATTTTTACTCTATCAATTTCGTTAATTTGTGCTGACGTAAAAGAAGAACTAAATACTATGACTTTTTGCACCATTCCTGAAGGCAGAGGATCAACATCTGGGTATCCAGAAGCAATAGTAGTAGGGTAAGTATTTGTATTGTCAAAAGTGTCGCCTTGATTACCTGTTAAAGCGACAGGAAAAGAAGCTGCGCCTGTTCCTGAAAACTGATAAAAAGGTTCTTGAACTCTATTACCTACACGGAACTCCAAAGAGGAGCCTGGATATTTTTGTGCGCCTGAAACAGTTCCTCCACTATCTACTCCGCCCTTTATTACTACTTCTCCGCTTAGAGTAAATTCTTTATCTGTAACAGCAAGAGCATCACTATTTTTAGGTATATAAATAACATTATTATTAGCAACTGTTTGAATCTCTACCTGTAAAACTCTGTCTATAGACACTTCGCCATAAACTTCGTTGCTACCAGCTGCAAAGATGTCACTATTATTAACAGGCGGTCCTGAATTATAAGGCTGAAAAATAGCGCGTTTTGTACTTCCACTATTTAACTCAGATCCATAACTTGTGTCATGAGTTGAAACTAAGTCACCCCTTAAACTTATACCACTAGGAAGAGTTACTTTAATAATAGGTTTTAGATTAAAAAATATTTGTCCTCTTTGCGATGTTTTAAAACTTTGTGCAAAAAATGTAGTTTCACTAAAAGGCGAAGAACTTCCTACAGCGCATATTCTTATACGCCCGATTTGATCTATTCCTGTAGGAACATTTCTATTAATATCTATTTGCTCTATCTTTATTTTTGACGAAGAGGTCTTATGAACAGTTAGCCATCTATATCTGTATTCGTTTGTAAAAGTTTCAGATAAGTCATTAAAGTATGCTGTATTTCCTGCTCTATCTTTCATTGAGGCAGTGACAGGTTGATTAAATGACGAAGCAGCAGCAAAAGTTATTGTATGGGGGTCTGAGGTAGGCTCAGCCACTCTACTTTCTCGTAAAACTCTACCAGTATCCGAAAGTTGATCCCCTTCTAGGTAAACCGAGGCTTCCCCCTTTACTAAACCCTCTATTGGGCCTTCTGATAGTAGATCCGTAACAGATACTTCCTGAATATCAGAACCACTTCGTGCAGCTGTTATTAAAGGATCTTCAGACCCAATAGTGCCTGGTGGAGCCTCGTATGTGAAAACGCGCCCCATTATGCTGGACTCAGTGCAGGAGTGCGAATAAGGTTTCCTTCGCCGTCGCTTGAGGTTGCGTAAGAACCTCCACCGTTTTCTGCTACAATATCTTCCGAAGTATTTCGTAGATCAAAAGTAACAGGTCGACCAGGGATTCTCAGTTCTCCATATAAAACAGGCACAGGCGACCCCTCAGGCACCGATTGTTCAGCACCTTGAAATAAATATCCCTCTTTTTGTTCATTATCGTTATCTGTTCCAGGATCAGGAGCCATCATTTCAGAAATACCTTGACTTATTAAGCTTAAACCAGGCCCTAAAAGATAAGGAGCCAGAGGTGGAAATACAAAGCTAAGAACCACTAAAACAGCTCCTAGTATCGCTTTAATAGCTCCACTTGATCCTACAGGGACAGGAGTAATAATTATATCTCCTTTATCTAAAGGAAGTAGTAATTCTCTTTCGTCTTCTATGTATTGATCAGCAATTTTTATTGTGAAAGCTATTTTCTTTTTGTCTTTGTCCAGTAAGTATTCTTTTACGCCTTCATGGTTTGCATCTAAGTATTGCATAATTTCTCTAACAGTTGTTGCTTTTACTTCTGCAATTTTTCCAAACTTTTCGCCCATATCTCCAGCTAAGTGTAATTTACGCAACATATCTATAAGCTCCTACTAAATACGGGTACCAAAAAGGGTACAGATTTTCTCGGCATGAAAGCCTGTTAACAGCATGATGATAAAAAATATCATTTCCCAAAAAAACACCACAATGATTATTTACCTCTTCTTGCACCCTAAAAATAAGAACATCATTTGGTTTTAATTTATCTAAATCAACAGGCTGACCGTTCCAATATTTTGCCATTTTATCCGTAAAATAATCCAATCCCTTATCGTACCAGCTATCTTCAAAAGCTGCTCTAGGCGGTATTTTTATTTCTTGTGTAGCAAGATAGTCTCTCATTGCTTCAAAACAGTCTTTTACACCAAACTTATACTCTCTACCATATAAATCTATTGTATTATTTTTAGGTTTAACTATTGTTAAATCCATTTCAGGATAACTAAATATGTAGTAGGGAATCCCCATAGTATTACATGCCTCTAAATCTGTTTCCCCAGGTTCAGAACTTTCATGAATATGATTATGAACTATTCCTATAATGTCTGAAGATAGAAAATACTTTAGATACTCTTCTGAATCCATTAAAAAATCATCATTATGTTTTGCAATATTTTTAATTGGAACCCACCTTTTTTTACCTTTTACTACTATTATTAAGCCACAACCTTCTCGTGGGTATTCTTTATCAAAATGTTTTTTTATGTCTGTGTACAAATCCATTATATTCTTCTACTTCCTGGAAACCCTCCAAAAGGAAGGGAATGTTTAGTTTCTAAATCAACAAGAGGAATTGTGTTTTGGTTCATATTTGATGCTCCTTTTGTATTTTTAAATTGATAACGAACCTTACAAGAATTTAAAATTTTTCCACACTGATCTGCTCTTCTCCACTGTGCTGTAGCAGAGGACGGAATAGTCGCAGTATTTGAAATAACCGCACGAAATACAGTAGTCGTAGATTGAAAATCAAAAGTCTCATCATTTCTCTGTAACGCACCCGAAACTGGATAAAGTACATAGTCGTTTCTTTTTGAGTCAGTTGCATGAACTGAATAGGTTTCTCCTGAGACCCATGGTTCGTACACTCTTACTTGTTGCCAAGCACTATTAGTAGTGGAAGGAATTGTTGTATTAGAAGCAGTTTCAGATCTCCAATACGTATACCCAGAGCCTCCATCTGATAATGCAACTAGAGCATTTTTCGCAAAAGAGGTGCTTGTATTTCCTGGGTGTGTTTTTCCAGCTAATATATTACCTGGGCTGCTTGCATTATGAATTAAATACTTCCATACTATAGGCTCATCTAACTCTGTGAAATATACATAATATTTTCTTTGCGTACCCTCATCGTCAACAATGAACTCTCCATTTGGTCTCCAAGAACAAGCTCCTGAAGCAGGTGTCAAACTTAAACCTTGATAAACCCATGGACAGTATTTTCCAATTACTTGACGGCTGGGTAATGTTACACCCTGTAAATCAAAAGGATTTGCTAACTCAAATATAATTGCATCATGTGTTTTAGTTTTAATTCTATCAATTATGTAAGACCTTTGTGGGTATTCAATAATTGCCTTGGTGCTAACTGTTGATGGATCAATAGTTAAGTATTTTTCTAAAGTTTGTCTTTTTGTTATTCTTTTACCAACTAAAGTATCAACTGAAAAATTTTCAATTCCTGAAGTTCCACCATCGTCTGCATTTTGAAAAGTTGAAGAAGTTCTAATTATTGATTCTACATTTCCTATTGTAATTGTAGGTCTGTTTTGCACGCCTTCTGTATTTATTTCAAAATCACTCATTTCCAAAGGCAAAGCATAATAAGTATTACCATCAAACACTATTGGAGAATAGTCTGTATCTAAAATACCTGCTCCTGTAATTGTCATACCAACATGCAAATTAGTAGAATTATTTAGAGTTATAGTATTATTAGCGGCATTTACTCCTGCAACAGTTTTTGTAAGAGAAACAGCGCTTCCTGATGTGTCTAATCCTGCAAATGTAAGAGTTGTCCCGTTTGATAAACTTTGAGAGCTGTTTGTTGTAATTGTAGAGCCATCTATTTTTGTAATTCGTACAGAAGTTGAAAGTCCTGGGTGGAAAAACAAAGTTGTAGAAGAGTCGTAGACTAACTCATACAACGAAACTAAAGGACTGGATACCTCTAAAGATTGTAAGTCCGATACTAATAAATTTGGATTGCTCATACTCCATATACTCTTTTAAAGTTAGAATTTATAGTATAGTGAGACCCATAAATATATTGAATAGACCAACTAATACAAACAACTCTGATAGTAGACACAGGATTTCCGTCACTATCATTTGTGGAGCTATTTATATCGGGATATGTAAAGTTAAAACTAGTCACACCCGCTTTATCATCAAAGAATTTAATAATATCATCTGCAACTGCTTTTTCTCTATTTTTAAACTGCATTGCAAAAGTTTGTTGAATATTGTTTATTCCAGAGATTGCTCGTTGCTCATAGCCATCTCCAAACTGTGCTGTCTTTACAGTTGGAGACATATTTCTTTGAAAATCATTATCAGGCCTAATAGTTTGCGTAGTTATATCTGTACCAGAAATTTCAAATCCTATCTCTGCCATTATGCCACTCCATACGGGCTAAGTATGCCTCCGTTACGTTTTTGATTAAGTAACTCTTCTCTTACTAACTCGGCTAGTTTATTACCAAGTATTGCTGCCTCTTGAGAATCGCTTTCCGTATCCGTAGTAGCTCTACCATTGTTATCTATGTTTACTGTCACTCCCACATTATTTTGCTGAGCGCCTGATCCTTTCATCATTACAGGTATAGACCTTCCATCAGGTAAAGGCACAACTGCCTCATCTCCATGCAATACGGCAGGGAACCCAGACTCTGGTCCAGATACTACTCCACCACGAGCATATTTAGGAATCATACCACTTTTAGCTGCTGCTTGGCTTGCATATGCTGAACCTAGTGCATTTCCTAATTCCATTAGAAAGCCCGTATCATTATCTTCTGAGGAGCCCATATTTGCAATGGTTCTTGAAAGGTCTCTGAAACTCGCTTTCATATCGAAAATTCCAGTTTTAAAAGTTGAACCAAAGTCTCTTACATTTGCTGCAAACCCTTCCGTTATAAGAGTAGTACTAATATCTCTACTAACGATGTCTCGTTCAGTTGCATCTGTATTCCTAATAGTTGCATTTGTTAAAGGATTAGTAACAATAGTTTCACTTTGAGTTTCAAAAGCAGGAGTCCTTCTAAAGTCCTCCGTCGGATCTCTTGTTATTAAACCAGGAAAATTCTGAATTACTCTTTCTAACTTTGTTGCAGCATCTACAGTGTCCTCCTTTGGAGTGACTGCTTCTACTATTTCTTTTACCATATCTGCTTTTTCACTCGGTGTATCTGTGTGACAAATACAGGCTTCAAGAGCTTTATGTATCTCTAGTGCTATTCCTTCTGTATTTACTACGTGTACTTTTATTCCTTCAGGCACTGTTAAATTTTCATTTACCTTATCTAGCTTATCCTCCACATCCTGGGTACTTGCCACAACCGAGCTTTGTGGCGATATTTCTTGGACTCTAAGCGCATCGCCTAGAGTAACCTCATACTTTGCTAAAGCGGCTTCAAAACCTGCTTGCCCAGGCAATTTAAAGAATTTTCCAAGCTTCGTACCGCTTAGTGCGTTCGTTATTGATGCCATTATACTTTCAGCAAGGCCTAAAGCAAGAGTATTTATTGCTGCATCGGCTACACCTTTTAAAATTTTTAATACTGCATCTTTTATGCTACTCTCTTCGCCTTTTAGTACAGCAGCAATTTGTTGAGATAAACCAGTTCCAAGTGCAGTATACCCTGCATCAAAAATTCTTTGTGCAAGTTGAGCTCTTTGCTGTTCTAATTTTAGCAAAGCCTCTGCTTTTGCTTTTTGGGCATCCAATGAGTCAATTAACTCTTGATCTCGCTTTATTGCTTTATCTTTTCCTAGATCTATTTTATCTTGTATATCTTGGAGGTCTTTTGCTAACTTATTTATCTTTCTCTGTCGATCGATAACTGCTAACTCTATCGATGATCTTCCGATAGATTCTCGTGTAAGTTTGGCTTCTGCCATTAGTAAAGCTGTTGCATTTCCTATTTCTGCTTGGTGGACTAAATTTAAAACCCGTAAATACTCATTCGCTTGATCGATTCTATCCTCATAACCTGTTGCTTTTATTTTTAATTCTGCATCTTTTAACTCACCGAGGTCTCTTATAAGATTACTAACAGAAGTTTGATATTGTGTTATTCCAGAAATTTGTTCTCGATAGCTTGCAGATAAGTCATTATAAGCTCTTTTCGTGTCTGCTGCAAAAGCTCCAAATTCAGCAATTTTATCTCCTGCCTCCAAAAGAATTCTTACGTCTTCTTTACTTAAAATCTCTCCAATATCTTTTCCTTCTTGTCTCTGTTTATCAATTCTATCAAGCACGTTTTTATATTTCTGCTCTGCCTCAGTTAAAGGTCTTGTAAGACCTACAAAGTAAACAGTTAAATCTGCAAAAGTTCTTGATACCCCTTTTGCCAAAGCTTCAGTTTGCTTAAATCCGTCATCAAATTTCTTTCTAAAAGTATTATAATCTGATTGCTTCTGTTCAAGTGCCTCTATCTGTTGTGTGAGTTCAGCAAGTGCTTTTTTTGCTTCCTCGGTTTGCGCCTTCTGGCCGTATAACATATCCAAGCCTTGCGGAGTTTGAGACAGCTGCCCCATAAGCATAGCACCACCAACTCCCTGAAGAAACCCTTGCCCAGGAGCGGTAAGTTGTGCTGCCATTGTTTGAGGAATAGCATCTCTTTGTTTTTTAAGTTCTGCTAAAGCATCTGCATTCGCCTGTGTAAATTCTTCTACACCTCTTCGCTCTGCCGCAAACTCCATATCTCTCATTTCTCTAAGTAAATCTACACTTTCTCGTAGTTTTTGATTGGAGAGCTCTACCCGCCTTCCGATAGCTTCAAAGCTAGATAAAGTATTTGTTCCCATCTCTTTTTGAACTGCATTAAACTTTGCAAATTCATCATTTAAAGTTTGTACTGAACTTATAAGATTATTAGCATCCTCTTCAATCAAGTTAATAGCTCTGCTATCACTAAGTAGACCGAGAAACCTGCCAAGTTCTATGCCTAAATCTTTTAATAGCAACCCAAGACCTATGAGACCAAGGCCTTTAAAGATAAGATTTATACCTTTACCCATTGCTGCAAAAGCTCCCGTAATTACGCTTGAAGCTTTTTTCATTCTAAGTTCCATTCTCTTTGCGGATCTGTCTGCTGCATTTGCTGCTTTTTCAAACTGTAAAGCAGCATTATCGGCAAAGCCTTTTGTATCATTTTTCATTGCTTCAAGAGAGGCTCTATATATTTTTTGATTATCAGCAGACATTTTAGTTATGACGCCTCTGTTCAGTTTTGCATCTCTTAAAGCCGCACTAAGCTGTTTACCTTGTAGGGTTTCTCCTCTTCGAAGTGCATCCCCACCTTTTCCTCCTCCTGTTTTAGGCATTATACTTTGAACAGCTTTTCCAGGACCTCCTTCTAACGCTTCTATTTTTTTCGCTTGTGCTTCTAGCTCTTTCATTTCACGAGTAGTTTGTTCAAAGGCAGCCGATGCTTCGTCTGCTGCCTCTCTAGAGTTCTGTGCAAAATCATTTAAGCCTGGAATAATTGACTTAACTATAGGCACGGCTAAAAATGCCATAGCAACAGACAAAGACTGAATGTTTCTTGTAAAAAACTCTGCGGCAGGTTCCGATATTGCGTTTGTATATCTTTTAATATGTTTTAGTACACTATCAAACGCCACACCCAAACGAGCGATACTATTTGCTTGAACATCAGTAACTTTTGAAACTCTATTAAACTTTTCTTCTAACTGATCTTGAACATCGTTAAATACTGCTTGTTTTCTTTCAAATTTTGTTAGCTCATCTGCTCTTTTGCCAAGTTTTGCCGCATATGTTTCTGTAGCATCAGCAAGACGTAATGTAATACCTAGTTCATCTAATAGTTCTGGCTCTGCTTTTGTTACACCTCGAACGAGACGATTAAAAGAGTCTGTCACATCTCTTCCAAGTATTTTTGATAGATTTCCTGCACCAGCTGCAAGTGACTCTATTTGACCAGAACCAAGCCCAGAAGCAATACCTATTGATGCTGCTTCTGAAGCAGCTTGAAAGTTTAACATTTCCCCTGATGCTGCTTGTATGTTTCTCGTAAGGGTTTGCATTCCTACACCTGTTGCGGCTGTAAAAGCAAGTTGAGAATCTTGAGTTACACGAAAATCGGCGGCCTGTCTTAAAAACTGAAAGGCTGCGGTGATGGCAAAGACGTTAGAGGCAAGAACCGCATAAGCAGGAACTAATCCTCCTGTTATACCTTGCGACATTTTAGAAAACTGTTTAGTACTGTTAGAAGTCATATTTGCCGTACCTTTTAAGTTACGGTCAACAGTTCTAGCAGATTTTCCTAACTTTGAAGTAGCTACTCCTGCATCATCAAGAGCAATACCTAGTTTTTTGGCACTAACAGCCACTTTCTGCATGGAGCCACCATCAGAAGTTTGAATGTCAATAAATACTGTATCTTTTGCCATTAGCCCTTTACATTATGAGTGTAGTTTTTACCACTCGCTTGCTGACGTTTTCTATCTTCAGCTTTTCTTTTTCTTTCTGCTTCTTCTGCCCTGCTGTTTATGACTATACCTTCATACATTTTCATAAAATATAAAACAATTTTTGGGTCATCTATCTCAAATAATTTGAATAAAGTATCTATATGACTCCAGTTCTTCCCTAAGTATGTTCCCGACATTCCATCCCATACATCAGAAAGATAGCTATATACAAAAAATGCCACTTGAACCTCTGCAGGAAATGCAGAAGACTCGAGTGGCATTCTTTCGGGATCTGGCTCTTCGCCTAATTGTTCGCAGATAAGTAAATATTTTTCAACATCAATAGTAGATGTTGTTTCTTTTACGTATCTTTCAAGTAAGGATTGTATTTCCCTTACTTGCTTCCAGTAAAATTTTCGAGTTCACCTACTGTTTCTGTAACCCACGTATCAAAGTCTGCAGCGTTTTTCATAAGTAACTCTGCATTATCCCTTGTGTGAGGCAACTCATCATCAGGATCAAAGGAAGAGACATCGACCAAAAGAAGCTCTTCTAGGTAACGATATTTTAATCCTTTCCACCCTTTGATAACTGCTTTACAATATTCAACTAGGAATTTATCTTCTTCCAGTTCTTCCTCTAGCTGACGAGTTTTTTTATTCCACTTATTGGTTAAACAACGTTTTCGTAACTTAACCAGTTCTTCTCTTGCTAGATAGCATAAATCAACCGTCATTCCCGCATAACCAGGAAAGTCGATAGATACTGTTTTACTTGGAGTCATAAGACTCGCTAATGATACTGGCTCTTTCTTTGGTGTTGCTGTTTGTGTCATGCGAATAAATCCCTATTTAAAAGTTAAATTATACGGTATAAGAGACGAAATGTCAAGAATTATTTTTGTGGGGTGATAAGTGAAGGGGCCGAAGCCCCTTACTT
>MDTA01016820.1_pt1 | contig 14812 bp, 4 predicted proteins | sample 811151 | NCBI WGS metagenome assembly MDTA01 (sample SAMN05326648, study PRJNA326480) | marine metagenome | isolation source: seawater | place: Indian Ocean: South | collected 2010 | reverse complement strand
GGTCGTTAAGGTTAGAGTAGGGCTTGAGCTTGAGCACCTTACCGATGGCGACCGTCTTACCCTCGTCGCGGAGGGTGAAGCGGCCGAGCTGAGGCACATCTGCAAACTTCTCGCAGCAGATGATCCCCTGGGTCCTGATCCTGACCACGGCGAGGCTACCTGACTTGAGGAAGAGCGCCTGTCCCTTCTTCTTCTCCATGGGCTTGCGGGTCTTGCCGTCAATCTGGTGCACAATCTTGATCACCTCGCACTCCTCCGTCACGGAGTGGATGTGAATCACGGCTTTGTACCCAGCAGTGAACAGCGACTTGTGCTCGAGGAGCTCGAGGATCGCCAGCTGACACTCGATCTCCTGCGTGACGTGCACGGGCGCGGAGGGCGCGCACAACACGAATCCGGACATGAGCTGCTCCTCCTCGATGCCCGACAGCCTGAGGCGGACGTTCTCGCCGGGCAGCACCTTGCTCACCTCGACGTCGTCGCGGTACACCGTGGAAACCTTTACCTTGATGTTGTTGGGCATGACGATGAGCTTATCGCCCCTGCGCACGGTTCCCGCCTCCGTCTTGCCCAGCACGATCGTGCCCATGTCCTTGTGCTTGTCGAGGACGGGCATGCGGAACGGCGCGTCGGGGTTACGCTCGAGCGGCTCGAGGTTGTCGAGAGTCTCGAAGAACGACTTTCCCTCGTACCACGGGCACACGTCCTTGCCCACGGTGGTCTTCATGTTGGTGCCGTACAGGCCGGAGATGGGCACGTACTGGACATCCTTGGGTTGGTAGCCGCAGGACTTGAGGAAGGGCGAGAGCTTGGTGTTGATCTCGTCCCAGCGCTCCTTGTCCCACTTCACCGTCGGATCGTCCATCTTGTTCACCAGCACGATGAGCTTGGTAACTCCGAGGGTCTTGGCGAGCTGCGCGTGCTCGCGGGTCTGGCCGCCCCTCTCGAAGCCGGTCTCGAACTCGCCCTTCCTCGCGGCGATCACCAGCACGCCAACGTCCGCCTGCGCGGCGCCCGCGATCATGTTGGGCACGTAGTTCTTGTGCCCGGGCGCGTCCAGCACGGTGTACCTCTTCTTCTCCGTCTCGAAGTGCGCGCGGCCAACCTCGACCGTCTTACCCTTAGCCCTCTCCTCCTCGTTGGTGTCCATGATGTACGCCATGTACCAGGACTCGCGGTTCTTGTCCTTCGCCTCCGCCTCGTACTTCTGGATGGTTCGGTCGTCCACCATTCCCGCCTGGAAGAGGATCTGGCCGCCGATTGTGGACTTGCCGGCGTCGACGTGCCCGATGAAAACCAGGTTGAGGTGCTCTCTCGGGTCGAAGTTGTCGTCCGCGTCGTCGTTCGCGACGGGGGTGTCATCATCCTCCTCCTCGACCGGCGCGGGCGGAGGAGCCGGCTTGTCCTCGACCTTCATCTCGGCAAGCTTCTCGGCGACCTTCTCGGGCTCGGGCGCTGCGGGCGCGGGCTCCTCCTTGGCAGCGGGCGACGGTCCGCCGATGGAGACCACCTTGGCGGGTCCCCCGATGGAAACGGACGCCGCCTTCTTCGGGGGCGCGTCGCCCCCGATGACAAGGGTCCTGGCCTTCGCGGGCGCGCCCTCGGGGGGCGCCGGTCGCTCGAAAAACTGTGGCGCGCCGTCGCCTCCGATCGTGACTTGCGCAGCCTTCTTCGGGGCCTCGCCGCCGATGACGAGGGTCTTCGCCTTGGCGGGAGGGCCGGACGGAGGCGCGGGGCGCTCGAAAAACACGGGGGGCCCGCCGGGCGGGGGTCCCGCCGGCGGCGCGGGGCCGGCGCCGCCCGCGCCCGCGGGGAGGTTGCGGGGCTTGAACGCGAACGCCGACGCGTTCGGGTTGAAGGAGAACGCGGGCGCGTTCGCGTTCATCTTGGGGGCCCCGGGCGGGGGAGGCCCGGGCGGGGGCGGAGGCGCGGCGTTATCGTCGCTCATCGGCGGCGGCGGTGTCGATCCGGGCGCGCGGTCGGTCCGATCGGCGCTGGCGACGAGTGACCGGTGAACCGCCGCCTTACAGGCCCTATCGCGAGTGAGAAAAAAGAAACCGACCGTGCGGTCGGACGGAAGGGTCGACCGCGACTCAAGATTCTGGGTCTGATGCTCTCCGCATAAAAAGAACTGCAGCCAGCCAGCCGCCTTCGCAAGGCACATTCTTCGGCCGAGGGGCCACAGTGAAAAACGCCGAGCGCACGCGGGCGCGTCTCTGGTGTGTTTTCCGTCTGGATTCGCGCTGCATTGAGCGTCTCGGGGGACGACCTTCGAGCAGTGTCGTCGCGCTCGTTCGACCGAGACGCTTCGTCCGTGGCTTCGTCTAGCTACAGCTAGCGGAGCTGAAATTTATTTTGCGTGGCGGGAGCAGAGCGCTGAGACACGGGCAGCAGCGCCGACGGTGGGAGAGAGGGAGTGAGGAAACATGCCTCAGAACGAGCACATCGAGCTTTTCCAGAAGCGGTGAGTGCATTTTGTGCCCCGAACGGTCCTTCGTGTCCCTCCTATGCGCTTCGTCGCTCGCCGAGCGACTCGTCTCCCGCGAGATGCCGCCCGCCGCCGCCGGAGAAAACCGGCCCCCGCCCGACGCCCCACCGCTGACCCCATCTCGCCCCCCGCCCGCCCCCGCAGATATGGTCGCCGACTGGATTACTATGAGAAAAAGCGCAAGAAGGAGGCGCGCGAGCCCCACAAGCGCTCGGCGGTGGCCAAGAAGCTCATCGGCCTCAAGGCGAAGCTGTACGCCAAGAAGAGGCACAGCGAGAAGATCACGATGAAGAAGACCATCCAGCAGCACAGCGAGCGAACCAACAAGCACAAGGTGGAGGAGGAGGCTGCGCCCGGCGCCATCCCGGCGTACCTTCTGGACCGCGAGCAGACGTCACGGGCTAAGGTGCTGTCCAACACCATCAAGCAGAAACGGAAGGAGAAGGCGGGCAAGTGGGAGGTGCCTCTGCCCAAGGTGCGGCCCATCGCAGAGGATGAGATGTTCAGGGTGATGCGGTCCGGGAAGCGACAGAAGAAGAGCTGGAAACGGATGATCACCAAGGCGACGTTCGTGGGACCGGGATTCACGCGCAAGCCCCCGAAGTACGAACGCTTCATCCGACCCTCCGGCCTCCGCTTCACCAAGGCGCACGTCACGCACCCCGAGCTCAAGTGCACGTTTCAACTGGACATCCTGGGCGTCAAGAAGAACCCCAACGGCCCGATGTACTCGTCCCTCGGCGTGCTGACGAAAGGTACGGTGATCGAGGTGAACGTCTCGGAGCTCGGACTGGTCACGCCGGGCGGCAAGGTCGTGTGGGGCAAGTACGCGCAAGTCACAAACAACCCGGAGAACGACGGATGCGTCAACGGAGTTCTCCTGGTGTAACGGGCTCCTGGTGTAAGCCAAATATCGGATTCAACTCTCTTCGCTACGCTCACCGCATGACGAACTCGCCCTGGGATTTCTTCAGCGCGGCCACCTCCTTCGCGAGCTCCCTCTGCGCGCCCCTCAGCTCCTCGAACATGGCGATCTGCTCCTCCTGCAAAGTATGAAACTGCCTGATGAGCTCGACGTGAACGTTTCTAACCTCCGCGTGAATCATTCGCCGCTGCTCCTCGAGCTGCTCCGCCGCCATCTCCCGAAGCATCTCCCGCAACGACGCCATCGACCCGAGCGGCTCGTGGTGCGCGGACCCGCCGCTGATCTTCGCCTGCGAAGGCGTCAGCGCGAGCGGCGACGCGGCGACATCGTCCCTAAGGCTCGGTCTCGCCGCCGCGGCGACGGACTCGGGGGTCCCACCCGCAGCCCGCGCCGACATCAACCGTTCCACCCGGCGCCTGGAATCCTCCTTCATCGCCTCCATCCGACCCGGATCCACCGCGTTCTCCTTACCCGTCGGCGGAGCCATCGCCGGAGCTGGCGACGCGAGATCGCGTCCCCCGGAAGATGCCGGGGTGGACGCGAAGGGTGCCGGCCGCGTCGCGCGCATCGGCGTCGGCGTGGTCGCCTCGCCAGCCGCCGCCGACTGCGCCGCCGCGCCCCCGTCGGCGGCGTGCTGCCACCGGACGGCGCGCACGCCGCCCCTTCGCGCGGCGCCGACGTGGGCGGCGGTCGTGTACAGCACCGCGCTCCCGGAGCCGCCGTACCCGGCCCCGAGCGAGGACGACAGCATCCTCGGATCGATCCACACGACCCGGCCATCCGCCGCGCCCGCCGCGACGACGCCGCCGTCGCTTCGCCACGACAGGCACCTCGCCTCGGCGCCGAGGGCGATGGACCCGACGCCCTTGGACGCGCCCGGGGCGTTGACGTCGAGCAAGGTCACCCGCCCGTCGCCGCACGCGGCGGCGACGAGGCCGGACGCGGTGGGCGAGAAGGACGCCTGCCAGCACGGCGACGCGCCCGCCGCCGCCTGCAAGTTTCGACCCAGCCGACGTATCCCGGTGTCCCACAGCTGGACGCGCCCGTCCATCGACGAGCTCGCGAGCATCTGCCGCCGGTGCGGGGAGTAGTGCAGGCTGGTGATGCCGCCGTCGGCGTCCGGGACGTCGGATACGACGCGCATCTCGCCAACCGCAAGGCCCGACACGGGCGAGTGCAGGAGCACGGCGCCCGAAGCGCCGCCCGACGCCACGTGCTGATCGCCGGGCGAATAGACGACGGCGTTGACCTCGTCGACGTGCCCGGATAGGGTCTTGAGCTTCGACTTGCGCTTGAGGTCCCAGATGACCACCTCGGCGTCGGCGCCGCCGGTGGCGAGGTAGCGGCTGCCCTTGCTGAACGCCAGCGCGTTGATCGCTCCGTTCGCCTCGGCGACGTCCTCGGGGGCCTGGGGGATGACGCCGAGGAGCTCTCCGGACGGCTTGAGGAGGTGCGCGCGGCCGTCGAAGCCGCCGCATGCGAGCGCACCGTTGGTAGGGCTCCACTGGAGCGCGCTCGCCTCGCATCGGAGCGCGGTGGATGCGGTGCACTCGGCACGCTGGGGGGGTTGGTAGAGGAGAGGGCACGATTGTGAGTTTTGGGCGAGTTTTGAGATTTGCGCTCGCGAGCGGAGGGAATCGGAAGAGTCGCCGGCGGCGCGCACCTGCGAATCGGGGCGCCAGACTTTGACGTCTGCGCCACTGACTGTGGCCACCAGCTCCGCCATGCTGAAGGGCGGGCGCGTGTCAACTGTGGGCGCGGGGCGTAGCTCCTGAAGGTGTTTTTTTGAAATTTTTGCTTGTGTTGTCCAACCGACCGCAGGCGGACGACGCTCAAAGTTGGCACCGTCGTGAGCGCGTTGACCCCACTCAGGTCGCGGCGCCTGTCCATGTCGGAATTCCTTCGGGAGCTCCGCGCGGCGCGCGCTGCGCGCGAGGCACGCATCGAGCTCCGCGCGAGCGTGCGAGTCACCACCGCTCTCGAAGCGGCGGTTGACGCGGCCTCCACCCTCGAAAGCGCAGAAACAATCGGAGGACGAGCCGACGGGCGAAACCCAGGCATCGGACCTGGCGTCGACCACGTCGAACCGGATCTGCTCCCGTCCTCCGCTCGGCGACGACGAAGGGGCGGGGATCTCCTCAGCGACGAGGCGTTGCGGAGGATCGTGGACCGGATACACGCGCAGCACGTCGAGGAGAGTGACGCCAACGCCAGGCTCCGGGCTGCCATCCGCGGACTTGAGCCGAACGAGTTCGCCTCACTCCCGGACGATACGTGGCCGGGCCTCAACCGCGAAGACGGCGCCGCGCGCCCGGACGAGTGCGCCGTGTGCTACGTCGGGTTCGAGGACGGCGACGCGCTGAAGGTGCTGCCGTGCGGACACTCGCAGTTCCACCTCGGGTGCATCCGGACTTGGCTTGAGCGCTCGCCAACCTGCCCGCTGTGCCGGTGCGCGTGCAGACCTCCGCGGGTGGATCTCCTGAAACCCACCCGCGGGATCTCCTCAGCGACGAACCCGGAGGAGGAGGCGCCGTCGGGCACGCTCGACCGCGAACACCCCGCGACGTCGACCGCCGAGCTGCGTCTCACGCTCGACCGGCTCCGGAGGGAACACGAGGAGGAGAGCGCGTGGCTCGACTCGCTCGAGGCGCAGCCGCGGTTCGTCCCGGAGGGTGCCGTCGTCGGGGGTGCCGTCGGGGTTGCCGATGGAGACGCGGAGGGTGCCGATGGAGAGGAAGACGCGGACGCGACGCGCCGCGCCGGCGTCCGGGAACGCGCGCGGCGATACTTCGACCCCCTCGACACGGAGTACATGCGGCGCAACTACGGGGAGCTGTACAGGCTGAGGGAGGAGGAGAGGACGATCCTCGCGAGGTTGGACGCCCTGAGCGTGCACGAGGACGCGCTGCGGGTGCGGCTGGAGGACGCGAGGGACGCGCGGGAGAGGCAGAGGGCGAGGGTGGGTGCCGAGGAGGCGGCGGCGTCGGTCGGCGGCGGCGTTCGTCGTCGGTGGTTGCGAAACGGCGAGGTTGACGCGACGCGGGGAACTGGCGACGACGCGAACGCCCTGTCACGGGGCGCCCCGGCGGCGGCGTTGGAACAGGTGGCTGCGGAGAGGACCCGCGCGAGTGTGGTCAACGCCATGGACGCGATCGCGAGGTGGAGGAGGAACGGGGACGAGTAGCGGCGGGGAGGTGGTGGTCGGTTGTAACTGGAGTGTCCGACCGAGAAAGGACCGTTACGCTCCGGTCGCGTGGTGGATGCAGTCTCGTGAGTTTCGGACCGCAGTGGCTCGAGGCGCAGGCGTCGCGCGGTATCGAGCCGGATATCGGCGGATATCGAATAGATAAAAGCTCGTGTATGCCACATCGCGCGGCGTGAGGCGGTAGAAACGTGAGATACACGGCGGGTAGGGTGTCGCTGCGCGGGTGCCGTCATTCGCGACGATGCCGGTCGTCAAGAACCCGGCCAAGAAAAAGGGCCCGTCGCTCGAGGAGCGCATGAGGATGGTCGCCGCGGCGGAAGCCAAGGCTCGAAAGGAAAAGATGAAGAAACGCGACCGGCGCGGTCCCATCACCAGGTTCATCGAGTGGCTCCCCAAGTGGTGGACGCGCGTGAACGAGAACAACACGTCGCTGTACCTCTTCCACGAGAAGTCGCGGGTGAGGCGCAACGCGTGGAGGCTCATCCGGTGGAAGTGGTTCGATCGCACGGTCATGGCGGCCATCGTCATCAACTGCGCCTTCCTCGCCATGTACGACCCGACCCAGCCCGACGATTCGAGCGGGAATCAGATGCTGAACCTGGTCGAGATGGCGTTCACGGTGGTCTTCACCATCGAGTTCGTCATCCAGATCGTCGCGAGGAATTTCCTCATCGGTCCCGGGGCGTACCTCAAGAACCCTTGGTTCTTCCTGGACTTCGTCATCGTCGTCGCGGGCTGGGTCGCGCTGATATTCACGATCGTCGGGATGGCGGGGGGAGGGAACGTGTCGGGGATACGAACCCTCCGCGCGCTCAAGCCCCTGCGCACCATCAGCGGCGTCCCCGGCCTGAGAGTGCTGGTGACCACGATCATAGACTCCATGCCCTTCGTGGGCAACGCGTGCTTGATCCTGGTGTGGCTCTTCTTCGTGTTCGGCGTGGTGGGGATCGACATGTTCGCCGGGGAGCTGACGCACAGGTGCTTCACGCACGGCGGCGAGGTTCTCATCCGCGAGGAGGCGAACTTGCCGTGCGACCCCGGGGGAGCCGGTCGGCTCTGCGGCGTCGGCGAGTTCTGCCTGGACTCGGGACTCGCGCCGAACAGGGGGTACACCAGTTTCGATAACATCCTCTGGGCGTCGCTCGTCCTGTTTCAGACGATCACGATGCGGGGCTGGAGCGACGTGAGCGACAAGCTGGAGGCTGCGACGGGCAACCCCGACCTCGTCAAGGTGTTCTTCGTCGCGGCGGTTTTCATCGGCGGATTCTTCGCGATGACGCTGATAACCTCGGTGCTCATCGCCGAGTTTCACAAGACGTCCGTGCTGGAGCGAAAGACCGGGACGGCGCAGGACGGCAAGGTCGCGCGACGGATGAAGCGGCGGTTGAACCGTAAGCCCTGGTTCATCCGCGCCAAGCGGTTCCTAAAGAGCGAGTGGTTCTACCAGAAGCCGCTTAAGGCGCTGGTGACCAACAGGTGGTTCGATCGGTTCGTCACGCTGCTCATCGTCGCAAACACCGTCACGCTGGCGTCGGAGTACCACGGAATGGACCAGAACCTCTTCGATTTGCTGCAGCAGATCAACGTGATGCTCACGCTCGCGTTCGCGCTCGAGATGGTGCTCAAAGTTTTGGGCCTCGGCGTGCTGGCGTACTGCAGCGATCGGATGAATTTGTTCGACGCCGCCATCGTGATCGTGTCCATTGTGGAAATGCTGTCGTCGCAGTCGTCCATGTCGGTGCTGCGCGCGTTCCGCCTGGTGCGCGTACTACGATCGGTCAAGTTCCTGCGCCAGTACAAGCGCATGCGACAGCTCATGGAGAACATATCGCGGGGTCTGAGGGGCATGCTCGATTTCCTTCTGCTCGCGTTTCTCTTCGTGTTTATCTTCTCGGTGCTTGGCATGCAAATCTTCGGCGGCGTTGACGGTTTCGCGGGCCAACGGAAGAACTTCGACTCGTTCGGAAACTCGTTCTTGCTTGTGTTCGAGATGCTGACGGGTAGCGACTGGTACAACGCGATGTGGAACGGTATGGACAGCGAGGGTAAGTGGGCGGCTTTCTTCTTCGTCGCGTGGATGCTTCTGGGCCACTTCATCATACTTGACCTCCTCCTCGCGAACATGGTGTTCAACTTTTCTCTCGAGACGGAGGACGAGCGGCTGGAACGCGAGGAGAAGGAGCGTCTGCAGAAGCAGATGCTCTACGGCGATAAACGCGATCTAACCAGAACTGGGGGAGCTGAGGTCATAACCGAGCGAATGACCACGAGGAAGAGCAGGCTTTTCGCCAAGGAAGCCGCCGCCATGCGCGTGTGGCTCCGGGAAACCGGGCAGAGCTATGGCGACGACGACGACTGGTCCTCCGACGAGGAAGAGGACACGACGAAGAAAAAGCGCGCCCCGACGCTTTACTCGACGACTGACGGGGGCGAGACCGACGGTGAGACCGACGGCGAGGGGGAGCCGCGGGAGGATGAATCCTCTGAGGACGATGCCGAGGACGGAGCCCCCGAGGACGAGTTCACGACTCAACAAGTGGATCCCCAGGAGGAGCTGAAGAAGACCTTAGCAGTCGGCGTGGCGGTGCCGGTGAACCGGGAGCAAGTGGAGGAGGCGGAGCGAAAGACCGTCCAGCTGCACGGCGCGAGGCGGCCGCTCGACAAGTTCAGGGCTGCCGCAAACAAAGCCATCACCGGTATTCGCATGGCCGGCGATAAGTGGCAGGATCCAAACTACGACGGTCGCTCCACCGCGTCATCGCCGGCGAGTGGCTCCATGTCATCGAGGAGTCATTACACCGACCTCACTGGTCTTGAAGGCGAAGAGCTCGAGGATGCCATCCTGCAGCAGGACACGGAGCGGAAGAAGGCTCGGCGACGCGCGCTGATGACCACGGTGTCCAAGCTCGTGAACAGAAAATCCAGGCGGCAGCTGATGGAGGAGGAAGAAGCCGCCGCCGCCGCGTCCGTCTCCGGGTTTGACACCAGCACCCTAATCACGTCGACATCCGGCCGCAGATCGAGCTCCAGGACCGGCACGTACTCGAACATCAGCGGCAGCGTCGACGGCACCGGCAGCGTCCTCGACGATATCTTCGCCGACACGCTTCAGAGAGCGGAGGCGCAGGGTCAGAACCTGTCGCGCGAGGAGGTCGCCAGGCGAATGGGCTGGGACCCGTCCGCGCTCTCCGCGGTGGGAACCAAGACGGACGCGGTCCTATCTGGGTCCTCTGGCGAGGAAGATGACGGTACCGAGTTGTCCTACGACGGCGGGTACGGAGATTACGCTTCCAGGGCGCACGAGCTCGGATTCGGCTCCCTCGCCGCGCACGGCAGGGTCGGCCGGGCGCCGTCCATGAAGTCGGGAATGTCCTTCGCGGAGAAGACCGCGCGGCTGGCGCGGGAACGGAGCAGCGGGAACGTGGGCGGGTACCAGGGTGAGGGGGTCGACCCGGAGGTTGCCGCCAAGCTTCGAGCCCTGGGAATCGAGAGCGGCGAGCCGACGACGACGAGCTCCACCGCGTTGCCCTCGCCCGACTCGTCGCGTTCGCCGAGCACGCTTCGGCGCCGCTCGGCATCGGCGTCGTCCGATCGGCGGGGAACGAGAGACGACGTCTCGCACGAGAACACGCCCCCTCTCCGCGAACCCGGAAGAGACTGGAAGAGCCCCGAGGCGACGAAAACGGTCGGCGCGCGGGTCGCCGCTCAGCCCCGCGCGCGCGCCTTCGGCCGAGCCCCGGCCTTCTCCGGAGCGACCGAAGCGCGCTCCGACGGCGGCGGCGCGAGGGAGGCTCTGTGCATGGTCCCTCCCGCCGCGCCTGGGGTGAACGGCTCCGCACGGGACCGACCCGATGACGCTACTTCTGCGCTGGCGGGCATGTCGTCGTCCGGTGGAGGCGGCGGCGTCGGCGCGACGGATCGGGGCACGCCGCCACCGAAGGCGCCGTTCACCCTGGACCCCGAGCCGGCCGTCGACTCCGCGCGGAAGAAGCCGGCGCCGTTCGGCGCGCAGGTGCGACAAAAGCGCGAGGGCGGTCTCCTCGACAGGCTGTACCGCATGGTGGCCCAGGGGGCGCCCCCTGAGGGAACCGCCGCGCTCGCGCCTGTGGAGGGTTCCGAGTCGCGCGTCACCATGGGCCGTCGCGCTGCAGCCGCGGGCGCCAAAGGGGGCATGAGCAAGATGGGAATCCCGGCGCCGACGCTCGCGGAGCAGCTCGCGGCGCTCGGAGCGAGAGACGAGGGCAAGGCGTCGTCGGGGCCCGGGCCGGTCACGGAGGCTTACGAGGGCGACGGCGACGGCGACGGCGAACCCCCGTTGATGGCGAGGATGCACGCGGCGCGGCAGAGGGGCCTGGTGAATCGGCAGCAACGCGAGGGTTTCACGTTGGAGCAGACGCGGGGGCGGGCTTTTGCGCAGCTGATATCGACGGGCGCGGGCTTGATGGGATCGAACGAGAACCTCGCGGGCATGGCCAACCAGCGCCCGGCCAGCGCGGGGGGCAGGACCCGCTTCGCCAACGTGCCGCCGCTGAATCTCGACCCTCTTCGGGACGGTAAGGAGAACGCCAGCGCGCCGGCGACGCCGTCGAAGAAGCCCCCGTCGAGGACGTCCTCCGTTGGCGCCGGTCTCTCGATGGGCGTCTCGCTCGCGGCGACGCGGGTCAAGACGCAGGAGCTCGCCAAGGATATGATGCAGCGCATGGAAGCTCGACGTCTGGAGATGGCGAAGATCAATCCCATCACCAACAACGACGTGCTGCTCGAACCCATGCCGGAGGATCTCTGCTTGCCCCACATCGGGGTTGTGGTTCGAGGCGGCGCGAGTGACGGAAAGCGGCGCATGGACGGCGTCCCCGATCGCGACGTCATCGTCAACCTGCCCGCTAAGCTGAGGGAGCGGCCGAAGCACGCGCAGAAGAAGATCGGTGAGGATAACATCCTCACCGGAGGTGAGGAGCCCCCGGTGTACATGAAACACCGGTGCCTTTTCGTGTTCTCGCCGCAGAGTCCGTTCCGCCGCGTCGTGTTCATGATCGCGTTTGACAAGAAGTTCGAGTACGTCGTGCTGCTGCTCATCTTCGCTTCGAGCATCGCACTCATCGTGGACGACCCCTCGGTAAAACCGGGTTCGACCACGGACGAGGTACTCCGCGGCTTGGACCTCTCGTTCACCACCGTTTTCTTCATGGAGATGTGCACGAAGATCATATCGATGGGGCTCGTGTTGCATCCGGGCGCGTACTTGAGAGACGCTTGGAACTGCCTGGACGGACTGATCGTGGTCACGTCCGTGCTCTCACTCGTGCTCAACAGCTCGAGCCTGACGATCGTGCGGAGCTTCAGGATCCTGCGCGCGTTGCGACCGCTCCGGATGGTCAGGCGCCTGCGAGGCATGCAGATGGTCATGGCCACGTTGGCTCGGTCGCTGCCGCAGATTGGTAACGTTCTGATATTCGGCGTGTTCCAGTTTGTGGTTTTTGGCATACTCGGCGTACAGGTATTCGGCGGGATGTTCTGGCGGTGCACAGACCCGGCCGTGGCCCACGTGGATCAGTGTCAGGGCATGTTTCAGGGTCCTGACGGTAACTCGCAGCTGCGACAGTGGGTCAACCCAGTGCTAAACTTTGACCACATCGGGAACTCGATGCTCTCGCTGTTCGTCGTCACCACGATGGATAAGTGGTTCGAGATCGCGCACCGCGGCATGGACGTCACGGAAGTGAACTACCAGCCGGTGGTGAACGCCTCGCCAATCAACATACTCTTCTTCATAGCGTTTGTCCTCCTATCGTCGCTTTTCTGGGTGTATCTGTTGGTCGGCGCGCTGATCGACACATACCGGCGAATCGCCGCAGCCACCGGGGAGATGGTTTTCACCACCCCGGGGCAGCAGAAATGGGCTGAGGCGCTGAAGATGAAGCAGAGGCAGAACGCGGCGCTGCACGTGGACAACCGCGAGCCGGTGTTTTTCATCCGCAAGTGGATATACAGGCTGGTACAGTGGAAGAGATTCGAGATGTTCATCATGGGCTGCATCGGATTCAACGTATTCATGATGATCCTGACGCACGAGGGCCAGCCGTTGGGTCTGACCTCGGCGCAGGACAGCCTCGGCGGCTTCTTCACGTGGGTATTCGTGATCGAATGCGCCTTGAAGATGTTCGGCCTCGGCGCAAAGAGGTACTTCAAGGACCCGTGGAACAGGTTCGACTTCATTGTCGTCCTCGGATCGCTTCCAGAGATATTCGGACAGGACATGGGCCCCGGCGCGACCCTGCTGCGGACCTTCCGCCTCGGCAGGCTCTTCAGGCTCCTCAAGGACGCGGCGAGGCTGCGCTCCCTGTTTGCAGCGCTCGTAGACTCACTTGTCGCCATGGGTAACGTGGGAAGCCTGCTGTTTCTGCTCATGTTCATCTACAGCGTCCTTGGCATGAACCTATTTGGCAAGATGGAGCACGGGCAGTTCATCAATGAGGGGGCCAATTTTGAGAACTTCGGGAACGGCCTACTGGTGCTCTTTAGGGTGTTCACTGGTGACGGATGGTCGCGACTCATGGTCGATACCATGGACTGCGACCTGGTCGAGGGGTTCATGCAGGGCGACTACTACACCAAATGTTACGGGTCCAATTTCGCAGTGCCGTTGTTCTTTGTCACGTTCATCTCATTCGCAACTTTCATTTTGCTGAATCTCTTCATCGCCATCATGCTCGACAAGTTCGTCGACGCGGCGCAGGGCGAAGGACTGTTGTCCACCGCGTCGTTCTTCGACCTGCTGCAGCGCAAGATGCTGCTGGACGGGTTTGTTGAGCGACTGAAGCAGAGGCTCGAGGAGAACAGGATCCGGCTTGGCATCAAGAAAAAGTCTGGTAAGTCCAGGTAGCAATCTTAGTTTGTACCGAAGGTACTGTAACATTGAGGCGACAATTATACGCGAGAAGTCTCGTTTCGTTATCGCCTGCGTGTTGCGCGCTTGCTTTACAAATCAATACAGGTGCTAGATATGCAGTAGATCGGCTACTGAGAGTTTTGGCTTTAGCGTGCACCTCATTCAAAGTACATGGAAAAGTTCCAATCCCTTATGTTGCTTGATGATGATGAAATGAATGCAGGGTTTTATGTCGTCTTGTATGTGGAACCTTGGCTGTATGTGGTAAGTGCGGGTCTGCGAAGCGCCGGGAGTTAACCGGCGTGACCCGCGCGATCCTCAACCTTGAATCGCTTGGCATCGGGGGCGTCCGCGGCGGCACCCTTGCCCTCGGCGGCGGGTGCCGCGGCGTAAGGGTTATACCCGGCGGACATTGCGGCGGCAATTTGCTGCATCTGCGCCGGATCCATTCCTCCAAAAGAGTTGGGCGCCTGCTGCGCCTGCTGCGCCTGCATGGCGGCCATCGCCGGGCCCATCATGGCCATCATGCTCGCCCAGTTGGGCGCTCCGGCCGCGGCGGCGGGAGGGAAGAATCCCGGGGGAGCCGAGGAGGTCGTGGGCGCTGCGCTGGACGCGGGCTGTGCCCCGTTCGTCACGGACGTCGCGGGGGGTTGCTCGGTCGCCCTGGGGTACGCGGGCACGCTGCCGGCGCTGGCGGCGGCGGGAGCCGAACCGGAGTCCGGAGTCTGGGTGGAGGCGCGGGGCGACGGCGACCCGGGGTTGCTGTACGGGTTGGCGAAGGGGTTCATCCCCCCATACTTCGCCGCCATCGCGGCCGCGAACGCCTGCTGCGCGGTGGCGGCGGCCTGCTGCTGCTGCTGCTCCGCGCTGGGTTGTTGAGCTGCGGCGCCCTGCATGAACGCCGTCATCTGCGCGGCGATGGCCTGCTGCATCGCCGCGGCGTCCCAACCTCCGGCCGCAGATCCCGAGCTGGCGGCCTGCATCGCCGCGGCGGCCTGCATCGCCGCGAATGGATTGTATCCGGGCATGCCGCCGGACATGGCGGCGAACATGGCTCCGTAGTCTGGCGCCGCGCCCACGCCGCTACCCTCGCCCGCTCCGCTTCCCTCGCCCGGGGAGCCGCCCCGCCTGCCCCCCGAGGACGAGGGCATCGCGCCGAAGGGCATGGGCCAGGCGCCCGATCCCGCCGCGGCGAGGCGGTACGCGGAATCGTCGCCCTCAGCCTCCGTCGCGCTTCCGTCCGAGCTGCCGTCTCTGCGCTCGCGCTTTCCTAGCGCCGCGGCGGCGGCGGCGTGCATGGCTGCC
>MDTA01177748.1_pt1 | contig 14817 bp, 17 predicted proteins | sample 811151 | NCBI WGS metagenome assembly MDTA01 (sample SAMN05326648, study PRJNA326480) | marine metagenome | isolation source: seawater | place: Indian Ocean: South | collected 2010 | reverse complement strand
TCATTAAGAGCCTGAAGTTACAATATAGTGCATTTTGGCGGAGGGGCGAAATCTCGCTGGAGAGCGAACGCTACGCGTTACTGTCTGATAATCGGCTTGGTCTTTTTTATGACCGCCGCGGCGGTCGCGTCGCACGGCGCGGAACGGAATTACTCCCTTCGCAACCTATATATCCTTGGGTCCGACAATCGCGTGAAAGTAATCGTTTACGGTGAAGACGATCTTTCCGGAACCTTAGAAATCAGGTGCATCGTCTATCTATTCATCGGAGAGGTGGAATAAACCCCTCGGGGGTTGCAGGCGCAAAATTCCTATGTCGGGAACATCTAGTTTCAACTCAAAATGATAATCTATATCTGCAAACTTCTGCTGAATTACCCAAAATCAAAACTGATGAGTTCAACAAAGATGGTCCATATTTTCGTTTGCCTTGTTATCGAGTAGTCTCGGCGACTATAAATAACAGGAGTGAAACCTATGTTAGCCGTTGGGCTAAGCTGTTCCGCGAAGGAAACGCTGTGCCAACTAGCTGATGGATTTTTAGTGATCAATGCAAGAAGATTTTGTTCAATTAATCTATCTCTCCAACGCAAAGCCGGAGCTGAAACAGGCGGAGCTAGATGGAATTTTAGAGGTGTCTCGGAGCAATAATCCCGCGCGAGAAATTACAGGGCTTCTGGTATTCGCAAACGGGGTCTTCATCCAAGTTCTCGAGGGCCCGAGCACGGGGGTGCATAAGTTATTCGAAACGATATGCGACGACAGTCGGCACGAAGATGTAGCGATGTTAGGCGAATATATTGGTCAGGAAAGAATTTTCGCTAAATGGTCGATGGGATTTCTTCAGTCAACTTTCGACGAACTCACACGTATCACTGACTCCCCCAATATGATCGGGCGGGAAGACATCCTCTCTCTGTTATCAAACGACGAGGCAGAAGCAGTCCGTTTTTTGAAAAAGTTCACGAAGTATGTGGAATAACCCCTAAACCGCATCCTTGTGACCCTTTCTTGTTTAGTAATTAATATAAGGAACTTCTCAGAGGTCTAGAGTGCTATGCCAAACCGGCTGCGAGGGCGTCAAAAAGGGGGGGTAATTTATCGCCTTGAAAAGGTTCTATATGCCATATCTATCCCTCGAGATTGGAAACCGTTCTCACTCGACAAACATCAGTAATGGAACTTGACGAAGTCCTAGAGACGGCGTGGGCTCTCCTGTTAGAGGGTGTCTCAAATAGGAAGACACCATTTCATGTCCCGGCTGTGGCTTCGACCTGTATTGATTTAACACCGAGTATTCGAACTGTTGTCCTTCGCGGCGTAAATAAGTGCCGGAGGACAATCAGGTTTCATACTGATAAACGCTCGGAAAAATACGGACAATTATTGTCTAATCCTTCTCTGGCTTTTCACTTTTATGATGAGGCAAAAAGGGTTCAGGTTTGCATCCAAACGACCGCAACCCTGCACAATTGTGACGAAGTGGCGGCTGCGGCCTGGTCGTCAAGTCAACCAATGAGCAAGCTTTGCTATGCAGCGCCTATTTCGCCGGGGGCTAGTGTTTCGACGCCGCCGCCAGCACCTACGTTACGAGATACCGATCCCGAAGTTGGATATAACAACTTCTGCGTTGTCGAGGGCTTTGTTTTAAAAATGGAATGGCTAAAACTTTCGGCCGATGGCCATAAAAGGGCCGCCTTCAGTTGGGACGAGGACGGGATTTTAATAAGTGAATGGCTTGCACCGTAAAAACAGGAAGAAATGCATCTGACCGATCGGTCATGAATGGTTCACTGTTGAAGAGCCTTCTCGATCGCTTTTGTAATTCGCGAGCTATTGGGCAATGTCATTGAACCAAACCAGTCAAGAAGCTCTCCATCCTTCCCGACTACATATTTATGAAAATTCCAGCGGGGCCGCGCGCGCCTTCCCAGCTCTTCCTTTGCCCATTTATAGAACGGATGTGCCTGATTCCCAGCAACCGACACTTTCTGGGTCATGGGGAAGTCGACCCCGAATGTGACTTCGCAGAATGTTTTGATCTCTTCTGACGTGCCGGGTTCCTGTCCACCAAAATCATTTGAAGGAACCGCCAAAACAACGAGGCCGTCGTTTTTGAATTTATTCCAAAGTTCGACCAATCCGCCGTATTGCCGTGTGAAACCGCATTGGGAGGCAGTATTTACAACAAGCACAACCTTTCCCTGAAATTTAGACAAAGGCATTGGGTCACCGTCAATGGACTTAAAATGGAAATCATGTGCATTCATTTCGCGACCAACAGCCCCTTCAGAGTGAATTTGGACACAATAGACAGCCAAAAATGCGAGAAGGGCAGGCATCGTTCCTAATTTCATTTGCATCCTTCACTATTTGAAGATGTCCTTGGCAGGATCTTTCTTAACTATTTGTCGTCCTGAATTTACGCGCAGAGGTATCTAAAGGATCATTGGTGACTGCGAAAATTATTAAAGTCCAACAATAGGTAAAGTGAACGTTCCAAAAATAATCGTTGTAATAAGATGAATTGAAAGGGGGAGGGTGATATCTCCCGCCATCCATTTTTGTGGGAGATGTTGACGGTCCTCTGACTTCGCGATTGCGCAAAACCGGGACCTCGTTTATCCCCGGCGAATGACTACTGCAGATACGGTAAAAAAGGATGTAGAGCCTGGGCCGGTCGTCGAGAAATTTCTCGAGGATATCGAAGTGGGCCGATACCGCTCGGCCGGGCCGATTACCGTAACAGCGGAAGAGATAGTCTCCTTCGCAGAACGCTATGACCCGCTGCCGATGCATATCAGCGACGAGGGCGGCCAGGAAACTGTACATGACAGTCTGATCGCGTCTGGCGTGTTGACCATTGCTCTGAAACAGCGCCTGATCATGAGCGTGGAGCGCAACAAGGCAATCATAGGTGCCGCCAGGATAGAGGATCAGAATTTCCTGAAACCTGTCCGTGCCGGCGACGAGTTGACCATGCACCAGACCTGCACCGGAAAACGGAAATCCAAAACCCGGCAGGATCGGGGCCTGATCTTCTGGGAATTCGAGATCAGGAACCAGCATGGCGATGCCGTGTTTTCGTCCCGTGATGCCATCATGCTCCGGCGGCGGCCTTAAGGCTGAACCGTGAAAATCAAGCGATTATTGTTGCTGATCATCGTCGGTGTGATCATCGCCGTGATTGTCAGACTTCAGGCAGGGGCCCTTTAGGACGATGGCGGCCTTTCTGTTAGACGGCCCGAATAACGCCTCTGTAACTTTGGTTCTGGCTCACGGCGCGGGGGCGCCGATGGACTCCGACTTCATGAACGTCTTCGCCGCCGGCATTGCCGCTGCCGGGTTGCGCGCTGCCCGGTTCGAATTTCCTTATATGACCAAAAGCCGGGAAGACGGCAAACGGCGGCCGCCGGATCGGGCGCAGGTTCTCTTGGGATTCTATTTGGATGTTGTTCGCGAACTGGGGGCTGAAAATCTTGTGATTGGCGGCAAATCCATGGGCGGGCGGATCGCCAGCATGATCGCGGACGAGGCGGGCGTCGCCGGGCTCGTGTGTCTGGGCTATCCGTTCCACCCGCAAGGCAAACCGGAAAAACTGCGGACAGACCATCTGATGGGACTAAAAACCCCGACGCTGATCCTGCACGGCGAGCGTGATCCTTTCGGGCGGCGAGAGGAAGTTTCAGCTTATAATTTGTCGACGTCGATCCAGGTCCAATATCTTCCCGATGGTGATCATGATCTGAAGCCGCGCAAGGTATCCGGGCGGACCCGGGAGCAGAACTGGGAAGCAGCGATCGCGGCTCTAGTGTCTTTCGCCAAGGGGCTTTGAATGTTTACACGGCCAAGACCGCCCGATACCCTTAGATAACTAACTATTTCAAAAGAGATCGGTAAATGACGGGCAGAGTGGAAGGCCGCGTATGTGTTGTCACCGGCGGGGCACAGGGGATCGGGGCGACCTACGCAAAGGCGCTAGCCACAGAGGGGGCAAAACTCGTTATCTCCGATATTGACGATGGCACGGCTGTTGCTGACGAGATCAAGGCCAGCGGCGGCGAAGCCATCGCACTGCAGAACGATGTCTCCCACTGGCAATCCTGCCAGGAGATGGCAGCCGGCGCATTGAAGGCGTTCGGGCGCATCGACGTACTTATCAACAATGCCGCCATTTTTGGCAAACTGGAGCGGGCGTCGATTGAGGAAATCTCGCCGGAGCTTTTCGATCGTGTGCTGAAAGTGAATGTAGGCGGCACGTTTTTGTGTACCAAGGCTGTTCTGCCTGCGATGAAAAAGCAGGGCTACGGTAAGATCATCAATATTTCGACCAGCCGCATTTTTGCCGGGTTACCGTTCTACACCCATTACGATGCCTCGAAAGGGGCCGTTTTTGGCATGACGCGCGCGATGGCGAAGGAGCTGGGCGATCATGGCATCCGCGTGAATGCCATCGCCCCGGGGTCTACTATGTCGGAGAACGTGAAGGCGCGCACCGACTGGCGGGATGGCGGGCCGGCGGCTAAACTCGCAGGCCGGTCGTTGAAACGACTACAGGATCCTGAAGACCTGATTGGCGCATGTCTCTATTTAGCCTCCGCGGAGAGCGATTTCACGACCGGCCAGACACTCGTCATCGACGGCGGCGGGGCGATGTGGTGACGCTTGCCGCGCATCGGCCCGGTTGATACAAGAATTCCAAGAGGAGGACGTTAAGAATGGCGCAATCCGCCGAAGAAATGCACGAACAGCCACTTTTAGCGGGCGATGCGGTTCGCGTAGAAACGGATGGCGGGGCGAAACTGGTCGGCATTGTCTGTGGCGATTGCGAGGCCAAGGTGTTCCCCCCTGTGCCGGTTTGCCCGGAATGCATGTCTGAAAATGTGTCGGAAATCGAATTATCGGATCAGGGATCGCTTTATACATGGTCCGTAGTTCATGTCGCGCCCAAGAACTGGAAGGTCCCGTATACGGCTGGATACGTCGATCTTCCGGAAGGCGTGCGGGTATTCGCCCATATCGTCGGTGCAGATTCCAATAAGTTGGAAATGGATATGCCGATGTTCCTGACCACGGCGGTGCTGGGCCAGGATGAGGCTGGGCCGGTGGAAAGCTATGCTTTCACCCCGGTGGCGAAGTAGGAGAGGGGTATGCGCGAAGTTTCGGTTATTGGCGTCGGTATGGTGCCTTTCGCCAAGTATCGGGAAAAAACACTGGCAGAAATAGGTTGGCCGGCAGTGAAGGCGGCGATTGAAGATGCGGGCGTTGAGAAGCGCGATATCGAAGCCGCCTATTGCGGGTCAGCGCTGGGCGGAATGATGTCGGGTCAGAGGGTACTAAAGCAGCTTGGCATTACCGGCCTTCCTATCACGAATGTCGAAAACGCCTGTTCGTCCTCGTCTTCCGCTTTCCGGCAGGCTTATATCGCGGTGGCCGCCGGCGTGTACGACATGGTGCTGGTGCTGGGTGTTGAGAAACTGACCAAGTTCGGTGGTGGCACCCTGCCGTTGGAGAAAGAGGATTTCGAGGTCACCCACGGTCTGGTGATGCCCGCGCTCTATGGCATGCGTGCGCGGCGGTATATGCATGACTACGGGCTGACCAAGGAACAATTGGCCCAGGTCGCCGTAAAGGCGCACAAGCACGGCGCTAAAAATGAAGATGCCCAGTACCGCAACGAAGTCACCGTTGAAGAGGTGATGGAAGCCCGCGAAATCGCGGAACCCTTCACCCTGTTACATTGCTGCCCGTCTGGTGACGGTGCGGCGGCGGTTGTCATCGCATCGGCTGAAAAGGCACGCCAATACACGACCAAACCCGTTCGCGTGGCCTGTTCCGAAGTGAATTCCGGTAAGTACGTGACCGGGTTCCGGGATATGACGACACCAGAAATTACCGTTCGTGGAGCCAAGCAGGCCTATGAGGAAGCCCATATAGGCCCAGAAGACGTTGATGTTGCGGAAGTGCACGATGCCTTCACCATTGCCGAACTTCTCTATTACGAAGCGCTCGGGTTTTGCAACAAGGGCGATGCGGCCAAGCTTTTAGAAGACGGTGAAACCTCTATCGGCGGGCGCATTCCGGTGAACCCGTCCGGTGGGTTGTTGTCCAAAGGCCATCCAATCGGCGCGACCGGTGCGGCGCAGATCGTCGAGGTTGTGCGTCAATTGCGGGGCCAGGCTGGCAACCGACAGGTTGATGGCGCAAAAGTCGCTCTTACCCATTGCACCGGGGGCGGAATTTCCGGTTTCGACCATGGTGCCTGTTCCATCCACATGTTTTCGGTGTGATATGAAACCACCTCCCTTCACTTATCATGACCCCCGCAGCATCGACGATGCCGTGGCCCTCTTGGCCGAAAAGGACAACTCCAAAATTTTAGCCGGCGGACAGTCGCTGATGCCGATGCTAAATATGCGCTTTGTCCTTCCTGACGATATTATCGATATCAACCAAATCGACGGCCTTTCTTATATCCGTGAAGAGGGCGATGCCCTGGTGTTCGGTGGCATGACGCGCCAACGGGATATCGAATACTCCGATTTGGTTGACGCCCGTTGTCCCCTGATGAAGGAGGCCATCCTGAACGTGGGCCACCGCCAGACCCGAAATCGGGGCACCTATGGCGGATCACTCTCGCATCTCGATCCCAGCGCCGAACTGCCCAGCGTGTCGATGGCGCAGGACGCAATCGTAACGGTCCGCAAGAAAGGTAGCACCCGCGATATCGCGATGGCTGATTTTCCGATGGCGTATATGACGCCATCGTTCGAACTGGACGAAATGGTGACCGGGATCCGCGTGCCGTTATGGCCGGAAGGGCACGGCTACGCCTTTGTCGAATTTGCCCGCCGCCACGGCGATTTTGCGATCACGTCGTCGGCGGTGCTGCTAGATGTCGAAAACGGCGGGCGTATAAAGCGGGCCAGCGTCACGGTGGGCGGTGTCGGCCCGTCCCCCCTGCGTGTAACGGCGTTGGAAGAAGCGTTGGCCGGAGAGACGGGTTCAACCGAACTGTTCACCGAAATCGCCGAAAAGTGCCGTGAAATCGATGCCATGGAAGATGTTTATGCGCCCGCGTGGTATAGGCAGCATCTGGCTGCGGTACTGACCCGGCGCGCGCTGGCAAAGGCGTTTTCGCGTGCGGCAAACGGAACGGAGATGAACCTGAGATGAGCGACCGCAGAACCATATCCGTTACCATCAACGGCGAGACATTTGAGCGGGCGGTGGAAACCCGCCTGACCCTTGCCGATTTCATTCGTCACGAATGCCTGTTGACTGGCACCCACGTCGGCTGCGAGCACGGGGTTTGCGGCGCCTGTACGATCTTGCTCAACGGCCGTACCGCGCGGTCCTGCCTGATGCTGGCTGTTCAGGCGAACGGCCAGAAAATCACGACTATTGAAGGCATTGCGCCCAATGATGAAGAGCTGCATCCGCTGCAACAGGCATTTCAGGATAATCACGGCCTACAATGCGGCTTCTGTACGCCAGGTATGCTGACGACCTTGCTAGAATTCCTGCAGGACAATCCGGACCCGACCGAGCGCGAAGTCCGTGAAGCCATCAGCGGCAATCTGTGCCGCTGCACCGGCTATCAGGGTATCGTCGCCGCCGCGCTAGACGCGGCAAAGAGGCTGCAGGCCGGGGCCTAGCCCTATGGGCGCCAAGATGTTTGGGGCGCGTATTGCGCGGCTGGAAGATCCTCGGCTGTTGTCGGGGCAAGGCAACTACACCGACGATTTCCATTTGCCAGACATGCTGGAAGCGGCGTTTGTTCGCAGTCCGCACAGCCATGCGCGCATAGATGGGATCGACGTCTCAGCGGCGATGGCACATGACGGTGTCGTGGCGGTTTATACCGCCGCCGACCTGCCCGAAAATCTGCGGGATGTAACAGTGCCGTTCCAGGTACCGAACCCGGCAATATCCCAGCCGTTTCAACAGCGGTTACTGGAAAACCGGGAAGTCTGTTTCGCGGGCGAGCCGATCGCTCTGGTTGTGGCCGATACGCGCTATAACGCGGAGGATGCGGCGACTTTGGTTGCGGTCGATTACGAAATTCTTGCCGGCGCCGACAACTGCAAGGATGCGCTGGCGGAGGGTGCGCCCCTATGCCACGCCGACTCCCCCAATAACGAAGGCGCGAAATACACGGTCGGATATGGCGACGTCGAAGAGGCGTTTAAAAATGCCCATTTGAGCCACAGGGAAGAGTTTTGGGTTCATCGGGGCGGCGGGTTCGCCATCGAAAACCGCGCGGTCGTTGCCACCTATGACGAACTGGATGACATGCTGACAATATGGTCGGCTACCCAGTCACCGTTTCTGGTGAAACAGAACGTGGTCGACATGCTGTGCTGGGAATCCGACAAGGTGCGCGTGATCGCCCCGGATGTGGGCGGAGGGTTCGGACCGAAGACGGTTTATTACGTAGAAGAAGCGCTCATTCCAGCTATCGCGAAGGAGTTGGGCCGGCCGGTCAAATGGGTGGAAGACCGGCGCGAAAATTTCCTCGCCACCAATATGGAACGCGACCAGTACTGGGATATGCAAATCGCGGTCGATGCCGACGGCAAATTACTGGGCGTGCGCGGCAGCATGATCCACGATACCGGCGCCTACATGCCTTGGGGTATCATCACGCCCTATATCTCCGCAACGACACTGCCGGGTCCATATGTTCTGCCGACTTACGAGCTTGAAACAAGGGTTGCGTTGACTAACAAGGTTGCGGTCACGCCGGTGCGCGGGGCGGGCCGGCCACAGGCGGTGTTCGCCATGGAGCGGTTGCTGGACCGGGCAGCCGACAAGTTGGGCATCGACCGGGCCGAAATTCGCCGCCGCAATCTGATTCCGACCGAGGAAATGCCCTATGCTCTTGGCTTGATTTTCCGTGACGGCAAGCCGATGACCTACGATTCTGGCGATTACCCGAAGTGCCAGGTGGAAGCACTCAGTCTGGCGGATTATGACGGGTTTCCCGCTCGGCAGAACGAGGCGCGTGGTAAGGGTCGTCACATTGGTATCGGCATCGCCAACTACGTGGAAGGCACCGGCTTGGGCCCCTTTGAAGGGGCGACGGTCCGAATCCAGCCGTCCGGGCGTATTTGCGTTTACACAGGCGGAGGAGATTCGGGGCAGGGGCATTGGACTACGCTGGCGCAGGTTTGCGCCGACAAATTCGGGGTGGAAATTGCCGATATCGACGTTCAGAAAGGAGACACCGCAAAAATTGCCTCCGGTGTCGGTACCTTCGCCAGCCGGATCGCGGTGAATGCGGGATCGTCCGTGCACCTGGCCGCGAATGAAGTGCGGGAAAAGGCGATAAAGGTTGCCGCCCATATGCTGGAAGCTGCAGAAGAGGATTTGAATATCGAGGACGGCCGCGTGGTCGTAAAGGGCTCGGACTTGTCTGTAGGGCTGTCGGAAATTGCACGTGCGGTTCAGGGAATGCCGGGGTTTTCGCTGCCGGGCGGGGTAGAGCCGGGGCTGGAAGCCACCCATTATTTCTCGCCATCGCAATCGTCCTACTGCAATGGGACTGCCGTGGTCGAGGTGGAAGTCGACCCCGATACCGGCCATGTCGACATTCTCAACTATTCAATGGCGCATGACTCCGGGACGCTGATCAATCCGTTTGTGGTGGACGGGCAGGTGCAGGGCGCGGTGGCGCAGGGCGTCGGGAATGCGCTACTGGAATGGATGATCTACGACGACAACGCCAACCCGGTATCGGCGACCTTTGCCGAATACCTGCTGCCTTCTGCGCCGGAAACGCCGAACGTTGCCGTCACCCACGTGGAATCCCCGACGCCGATCAACCCGCTGGGGGTCAAAGGTGCAGGCGAAGGCGGGACCATTCCTGCCGCCGCCGCCATTATTTCGGCGATTGAGAATGCGTTGAGTCCTTGGGAAGTCGAAATTTCCGGGGCCCCGGTTACGCCGTCGATGATAGTGGAAAAGGTTCAGCGCTCTTGAGGCACACATGTGTAACGTCACGCCTGCGAGAACCGGAATATTTTGCAGTTGGGATGTCCCGGCTTTCGCCGGGATGACGGTTAGGTCAGCTCACGAATAATATGGGCTTGCACCCGCCGAATGATCGGTCACGTCGACGACCTGAGCGATCGACGGCACTAGTTTCTTGATCTCGACTTCAACACCCTGACGCAGGGTGGCTGACGACGCGGAGCAGCCTTGGCAGCCGCCTTCGAGACGTACAAAGGCGGTATCTTCCTTCACGTCAATCAGTGAAATATGGCCGCCATGGGCCGCAACCTGCGGATTGATGTGATCGTCCAGCAGCTGAAGGATTGCTTTTCCTTCGTCGGTCTCCAGCCCTGGGCGATCTTCCAGGTCAATAGCGTCTTTCACGCTTTCGACCTCGGGAACGTAATGTTTGAGCATGTTCTCGATCGGCTGCATTAGGCCATAGCCCCCCCCTTCGAAACGCAGATAGGCAACACCGTCCTTGAACGCCTTGAACGCAACGTCGCCGCCACCGTCCTTGGCGGCAGGGCGTATGCGTGTGTCGACCAGTTCCTTGATCTCCGCGGCAGCGCCGGAAAGCACTTCAGCGTCTTCCTCGGGTGCGGCCTCTGATGCGGAAGCTTCGTCCATCACCGGCAGACCTGACATGAAATGATCCATAATCGCAGCCAGCACCTGTGGGCGCAGGACGTGCCATTCTGCCCCTGCTAACTTAGTCACACGGATATCGTCTGCACCCAAGCATACCCGGTTAATGCTACCCAGGTCGAAAATGCGTTTGGCGAGCGGGGATTGTGCGGCGTCTGCGGCGGTCAGATCGGCACCCGGCGCGAACACGTCCTGTCCCGGCAGGAAGCGCAGGATTTCAGGGCTCGCGGTTTCTTCTGTCTGAATGAACATGGCAGTATCCGTAATATACTTGGTCTCGAGGCAATAAAATAAGGCAATTGCCGGAAAAGCAAAGGGAAAGGTCAGCAGGCGGGAGATATGAATTTTTCGGCTACGTCGATTAGCAACACTCGGGACGGGGTATCCTGCGCCGCGATCCGAAGGCTGGATTCGTCGGCGATTTCCGCACCTCCCTGGGCGGGAATACCGGCATCGTTCACCGCTAGTGGGCTGTCGACGGCCAGCACATAGGCCCGCCGTCCAGGCGCAAGGTCGCGCAGAAGGGAGTCGCCCCGGCCTAAAGAAGCACCCATCACGGCTGCATCCTGACGTATCCGGATAAGGCCCGGGATTTCCGGCGAGCCGGAGGCAAATACCTGAAAGTCGCCTGCTTCAGGTTCCGGCGGGTTATTCAAGTCGGCATAGGTGGGTTCAAGGCCGGCACGTTCGGCATGAAACCACATCTGATAGACGCGGCTCGGGGTATCCGCCGGATTGGTTTCGCTGTGCATTACTCCGCTACCCGTGGTCATCGCTTGTACATCGCCCATTCGCAGCAGCCCTTTCGCCCCGGTGGAGTCCTCATGGGCAAGGGCGCCTTCGCATACATAGGTGACGATTTCGAAGTTCTGGTGACCGTGCATGGGAAAGCCTGACCGCGCCGCGATCCGCGTATCGGCCAGCACCCGCATCGGCCCAAACCCGAAAGTCGGCTTTCCGGCATTTTCCGTTGAGCCGCGGAAATGATCCCGGATGCGGATACCTGGCGCGTCCACGCCGGTCAGTTTTCCGTAGGAGGCGATTCTGATCATGTCGTAGTCAAAATGAGCTAAAACAAGGGAACATCAAGTCTAATTCATACAAACCTACTGGGGGCGGCGTGAGAGAATTCATCAATGAATTTAAGGTCGAATGGGCCCACTGCGATGCCGCAGGTATTGTTTTCTATCCCAATTTTTACAAGTGGTTCGATCAAGGTACGGAACGTCTGTTCTCCGCCAACGGTCTTTCTTATGCCGAACTCGACAGTGATTTCGGCATCAGCGGCATGCCGCTTGTGGAAAACGGTACGACGTACAAGAACGCCTGCAAGCTTGGCGCAAGTCTGACCATGACAAGCTGGGTCGACGAATGGGCAGGGAGGACGTTTGTGATGAAGCATCGGATCGTTCACGCCGATGGCAGCGAAGCGCTGGAGGGATTTGAACGCCGGGTCATGGTGGTGAAGGACCCGGAGTCGGATCGGGGAATCCGGGCGATTGAAGCGCCGGATGATCTCCGTGTCCGTTTCGAGGCCTGATACGACTATCGGCCCGGTTATCCAGATGTCGGCTCTTTCGCGGACTGCCGCGTTCGCGTTGTTCGTGTTTATTTAAGCGCCGATTATTTTCAGACGGCGTTAGGGCAGCTTACGCTTCCAGACAGGCGGCCAGTCGCGTTCAATTTCGATCACGGAATCGTCACTGGCGATGAGCTTCATCTTCAGCCAGTGACCGGTTCCGGCGTCGTACCAGAGATCGCGCTTCAGATCGCCGGTCATTTTATAGCGATTGGTTTTCAACGTTCGGCCGTCCATTTTTAAATTCTCTGAAACTGGTGCCGATGGGGATACATTGACCAGAACGCCGTCTGAGGAGTCGATCATCTGACTCTGTGTGACGGTCTTTGGAGGCCAATAGGTGGTGGGAATAAGCCCGCCGGGCGCCGTCAGCGAGCCCTTGGGGTGGGTGATGGAGAGTTTTTCGCCAGCGCGGGCGACCGTCACGCGGGATTTCGTGCCGTTATCGTCAATATCTGTCTCATAGGCGACAAGGCGGCCGTTTTCGTATGTCTCGACCATCTTCTTGTCGTACCGGTAAAGAACGATGGCGAGCAGTTTCACCTTGATCGAATAATCCGACGTCGCGATCAGACGTTCGCCCTTCTTCGTAAGATTGATCTTAAGCGTGCCGATGGGCTCGCCGTTCCGCTTAACCACGTATTCGGACAAGCCCTCATCCAGCGCTACGGCCGGAAAAACAAATATGGCGAATGCCAGAAAGGAGAGTGTGGGGAAGAAACGTTGCAACGTGGCGGCAGGGATCAGACTGGCGATTTAAACTGCTTCGCCAGCTTCAGTCCCTGTCCCTGATAATGAGAACCGATATCTGCTCCGTATATGCGGTCGGGCCGTTCCGTCAAGCGTTCGTAACGTAAACGCCCGATTACCTGTTCATGTTCCAAAAGGAATGGCACGTCGTGTGAACGCACCTCCAACACGCCGCGAGAGCCGACCGAGGCATCGTCACAATGCCATCCAAAACCGGGGTCGAAGAAGCCCGCATAGTGAACCCGGAATTCACCCACCAGCGTGTCATAAGCGACCATTTCGGCGGCGTAGTTCGGCGGGACCGTCACAGCTTCTCGGGTGGCGAGGATGTAGAAATCGTCGGGGTTAAGGATGATGCCGCCGAAGCGGGCGCTGACAGGTTCCCAGAAATCGGCAGGGTCGTAGTGGTCCGGCCGGTCCAGATCGATAATGCCGGCATGTCGACGGGCCCGCCAGCCGACAAGCCCGTCCGAAGTGCTTCCGTCGAGATCCAGCCGCAGGCTGAGACTTTTGTGTTCAATGATTTCCGCGCGGTCGACCTGCGAATCGATAAGTTGCATTTCCTCGTGCAACTGGATCAGGTCTTCGGGCCCGACCTCAGCCCGGCCACGGCGCAGGCGTAGCTGGGTCAGCCGCGATCCCGTGCGCACAGCGATGGAAAAAGTCTTAGGTGAAACCTCCGCGTACAGGGGGCCGCTGTATCCCCGGCGGATCAAATCGAACCGAGTGCCGCCATCGGAAATCACGCGGGTGAAAATATCCAGTCGACCAGTCGAGCTTTTTGGATTTGCGAAGGCCGATGTGTCATCTGGGAGGTTCAGGGTTTCCATGAGCGGAACGATATATACACAGCCTTTTTCAAGCACCGCGTCGTCGGTCAGGTCGATCCGATGCATCTCAAAGGCGCGGACTTTTTCCTCCACCGTTGATTTCGGTCCCGGCAAAAAACTTGCCTGAACCCGCCAGGCGAATTCGCCCAGCCGGAGATCGATACTGGAGGGCTGGACATGGTCGTCCGGGATAGGCTTGCTTGCCGTAACAGCGCCTTCCCCAATCATTTTCCGCAGGGTTTGCGCGGGGAAAATGCCGGTTGGGTTGGCGTCGACCGCCTGTAATGGGGCAGGTTCATTCATGACATCAGTGTACGCGAATCCGACCCGGTTTAGGACGACCAGGGAAGAAGGATGTGGATAAGTTCTTCGCCGTTCAACCTCTAGAGTAAGCGGGCGCTCGAAAGTCGTTCGAAACCCGGAAACCCGACGTCATATAAGTAGAAAATTACCGGTAGGTTTAAGCCAAACAGGTTGAAAATGAGGCTCCCAATCATGATCCATATGACCAAGAGACATCTTTCTGGTTTACGCATGTCGGTGGCCATTGGCATCATTCTTCCCGTTGCCGCAGAAATGATCGGGCCGGAGTTAGGTGTCGGTGCCTATATCCTGCTCCCGGGATGCCTGGCGGCAACCGAAAAAAATTAAACGCCATTGTCGCTATCCTGTTTGCGATAGTTTTAACCATCACCTGGGACTTGGGAAAGCAGAAGCCATTTTTGTGTTGGCAGAGGTAACAACCAAAGGCGGTATTCGGAGTCTATTTTAAAAAATTAATCCTTGATCAAAAGTATTTTAAGCTTAAAATAATTTTAAGGCGCAGCGTTCAAGGGAGACAAGATGAAAATCGAGGTTATCGGTGGTGGCCCGGCGGGGCTCTACTTCTCGCTTCTAATGAAGAAGGCTGACCCATCCCATCAGATAAAGATCTACGAACAGAACAAGCCGGACGATACGTTCGGTTTTGGTGTTGTTTTTTCAGCAGAGACACTTGGTCATTTCCGCGATTAC
>MDTA01104530.1_pt1 | contig 14817 bp, 15 predicted proteins | sample 811151 | NCBI WGS metagenome assembly MDTA01 (sample SAMN05326648, study PRJNA326480) | marine metagenome | isolation source: seawater | place: Indian Ocean: South | collected 2010 | reverse complement strand
CAGCCCACTTCACCTTTTAGAGATTTAAATATAATTACTTTAGGATTTAAACTTTTTAAAAAAAACAAATATACAATGTCTGTAATTTCTATGTCGAAGACGAAAAATACACTTAAAAGATTTTTTGAATTAGAAAAAAATAAACTTGTATTAAGTCAACCAAATAAAAAAAAGTCTTTATTTCAAGCAAATGGAAACTTTTATTTTGCTTCCAAAAAATATATTTTAAGAAATAACTCTTTTTTTTGTAAAAACAAATCTTTAGCATTTTTAATTAAAAATAGCCGAATCTCAATTGATATTGATACATATCAAGATTACAAAAAAGCTATAAAATTTTAGTATGAATAAAATTTCTATAATAGGTTTAGGCTTTGTAGGTTTACCATTGGCTGGTATCTTATCGAACTTGAAAAAAATAAGATATCAAGTTAATGGAATTGATAAGAGCTTTGATTCTAAAAAAATTTCAAAAAAAAAATTTTTAAAGAATTTCAAAGATAAATTGACTGATAAAAAATTGATAAAAAATATATCAAATTTGCAAAAAAATGATAATTTTTCTATTTCAAATGACTTTGAAAATTTGAAGGATTCACAAGTTGTAGTAGTCAGCATCAGTTTTGATTTTAAAATAAATTCAATTAGAAATTCTTATAATCTATTAAAAGATTTATTTAGGGAAATTTCATTAAAAATTAATAAGTCAACTTTGATTATTCTTGAAACTACTATACCACCTGGAACTTCAGAAAAAATTATAATTCCAGTAATTAGAAAAACACTTAGAAGAAGAGGAATTAGAGATATAAATTATGCTTACAGTTATGAGAGAGTTATGCCTGGTAAAAATTACTTTAACTCAATAGTTAATATTAATCGTTGCTACTCAGGTATTAATAAATTATCAGAAAAAAAATGTGAGAAATTTTTAAAATCATTTATAAATACAAAAGATTTTCCATTATATAAACTTGATAAAATCAGTGAGTGTGAGGCATCTAAAATACTTGAAAATTCTTATAGAGCTTTAAATATAGCATTTATCGATGAATGGACAAAATATTCGAATAACATTGGTATTAACTTAAATAGAATTTTAGATGGAATTAAGATGAGGCCAACGCACCAAAATATAATGAGACCAGGTTTAGGAGTAGGCGGATACTGTCTCACTAAAGATCCTGGGTTTGCAAAAATTTCAAGTGATTACATTTTTAGATCAAAAGAGAATTTTCCTTTGACCTCAAGCTCTATAAAGATTAACAAAAGAATGCCTCATAGTTCGATCAAATTTATTAAAAAAAACCTACCAAATAAAAATAAAAGGTACAAAATTTTAATTTTAGGTGCTGCTTATAAACAAGATATAGGCGATACTAGGCTAAGCCCCTCTATTGATCTCTATAAGATTTTACAAAAAAAAAACAATGTTTACGTTAGTGATCCATTTTTTGAAGATGATTTAAATAAAAGATTTTTTAAAAAAATTCCACAATTCGCAAAATTTGATGTGATAATTTTTTGTACAAATCATCAAAAATTTAAAAAAATAAAATTTTCTAAATTTTCGAAAAAGCCATATTATTTCGATTTAAATTGTGTGTTGAGTCAAAAATTTAAATCAGTATTAAAAAAAAAAAAATTTCAAATTAAAAGTTCTCGGTGATGACTAGAAAAATTCTTTTGACTGGGGGAGCAGGGTTTATTGGATTAAACTTATGTAATGCTCTGATAAAAAAAAGATTTAAAGTTACAATTCTTGATAATTTCACAAGAAAAAATAAGGATAGGTATTTTAAAAAAATGATAAACAATAAATCCGTAAAATTTATTAAATTTGATATTAAAAAGAAAATTTATTTAAAAAATGAAAATCCTGATTTAATTTTTCATCTAGCAGGATCTTTGGGAGTGCAAAATATTTCATCAAAACCATTCATAACTGCGAAAAATAATACAATTTCAAACTTTAGCTTAGTTGATTTTGCACTAAGGTTAAAAAAAAAACCAAAAATAATCCTTTTTTCTACCAGCGAAGTTTACTCACCCTTGATTGAAAAGAAGATTTATAAATCACCATTTAGTACAGAAAACGACTTGGTGATAAAAAAAGAAATTATTCCGAGAGACTCATATTATTTATCTAAAATATTTAATGAAAAAATACTTCAACTTAGTGGGTTAAATTATGTTATTTTAAGACCACATAACATATATGGACCTAGAATGGGATATAGGCATGTAATTCCTGAATTATTTTTAAGAATTTCAAAATCAAAAAATAAAATTAAAATTTACTCCCCAAACCATACCCGAGCTTTCTGTTATATCGATGATGCAATTAAACAAATTATGAAAATTGCATTTAGTAAAAGTTGTACTAATCAAATTTTTAATATTGGAAATAAGAGGGAAGAAATCAAAATATTTGATTTAGCTAGAAAAATTCATTCTTATGTAAAAAATAATTCAAAAATTTTTAAAGGTCAAAATACTCCAGGTTCCCCAAAAAAAAGAAGACCAGATATGGAGAAAACTTTAAAGTTATTTAAAAAATTTAATTTTACAAATTTAGACAAAGGGCTTCAAAAAACTTTAGATTGGTATACAAATAATGAAAAGTAAATTTAAAAACTTAAAAAATTTAATTAGTCTTACAAAAAAAGCCTATTTTAATAAAAAACAAGGTTTACATGACCCTCTTTTCTCAGAAAAAGAAAAAAAATTTTTATCCGATTGCATTAATAGCGGATATGTCTCATCTGTAGGAAAATATGTAAAATTATTTGAAAAAAAAATAAGTGATTATACTGGGAGCAATTATTCGATAGCTACTAATTCTGGAACTTCAGCTTTACACTTAAGTTTAGTTTCATTAGGAGTAAATTCAAATCATGAAGTTTTATTACCATCATTAACATATGTAGCTACAGCTAATGCTATTAAGTATGTTGGAGCAACTCCAAATTTTTTAGATATTGAAGAAGAAAATTACGGAGTCTGTCCAAAAAAATTGAAAAAATATCTGGCAAAAACTTCCTTTAAAAAAAGGGGTAAAATTTACAATAAATTTTCAAAAAAACAGATTAAAGTTTTAATTGTAGTACATCTTTACGGAATTTCTTCAAAAATTGATGAATTAAGAAAATTTTGTAAAGAAAGTAAAATTTTTCTAATAGAGGATGCTGCTGAAGCAGTTGGCACTTTCTTTCAAGGGAAACATCTTGGTACTTTTGGTGATCTTGGCGTGTTAAGTTTTAATGGAAACAAAACAATCACAACGGGCAGTGGAGGTATGGTGATTACAAATAATAAAAAGTTAGCTAGAGAGATTTTTCACTTATCTACACAAGCTAAAAAAAATAGCAAGCAAGAACATCTTCATGATAAAGTTGGTTACAACTACAGAATGAGCAATATATCTGCAGCTATCGGTTGTGGCCAAATAGATAACATCAAAAATATCTTAAGAAAAAAAAGAAGGATGCATAGTAGATTTTCAAAATTTTTTAAAAATAAATTTATAGAGGTAGTAAAAGAACCTAAGAGCTGTAAATCAAATTATTGGTTGATAATTGGTTTATTGAAAAATTTTGAGCAAAAAAATGATTTAATAAAAAAACTTAGAGATAAAGGTATAATCGCTAGATCAGTTTGGAGACCTCTACATAAATTGCCAATGTTCCAAAAATGTCCAAAAGATAATTTAACTAATTGCAATAGATTTTTTAAAAAAGCTATATCTTTTCCAAATGGACCAAAAATATAATTTATGAAAAAAAAAAGAATATTTATTTTTTCAGTAGGTAGGTCTGATTATGATAGATATTTCCCTATAATTAATCAGCTTCATAATTCAAAAAAAACAAAAGTTTACTTACTACTGTCAAAATCTCATTATGTAGAAAAGTTAGGGAGTACTTACAGGGCAATAGAAAAAAAATTTAGAATATTAAAAAACGATAAAATGAAAAGTGGGTATGATTTAGTAGAGCGATTCTCCTACGATTTGTTTTACATAAGAAAAAATATTAAAAAATATAAGCCGGATATGATAATTGTTTTGGGTGATAGGTATGAAATGTTGGCGGCTCCTATTTCAGCAGCGCCTTTTAGAATTCCTGTTATTCATTTATACGGTGGGGCAGTTACAGAGGGCGCTACTCTGGATGAATTATCTCGACACGCCATAACAAAATTAAGTCACTCTCATTTTGTTTTGCATGAAAAATATAAACAAAGAATTATTAATTCTTTAGGAGAAGAAAAATGGAGAGTTAAAACCGTAGGTATGCATGCACTTAACGAAATGATTAATTTAAAACTTTTTCAGAAAAAAGAGATAGAAAAAAAATTTAATTTGGAAAGAAAAAATTTTATATTAATCACTTTTCATCCTGAGACATTGAATTTAGAGCAAATAAAAAAACATCTTAAAATTTTATTTAATTCAATTAAAAAACTTCCTTTTGAAGTTATTATTACATATCCTAATGCTGATCCTAAATACAATGAAATTATAAGTCACATAAATAAATTAAAAGTAAGTCGCAAAAATTTTAAAGTAATCAAAAATTGTGGGCGTAAGCTTTATTATAGTTTGATGAAGCACACTAAGTTATTGATTGGAAATACTTCGAGTGGGATAGTTGAAGCAGCAAGTTTTAGAAAACCTGTAATTAATTTAGGATTAAGACAAATGGGAAAAATTAAACCTAAAAATGTAATTGATTGTAAAATTACATCAAAGAATATTAATAACGCTTTAAAAACCGCTCTAAGTAAAAAATTTACAAAGAGTATTTCAAGAATTGACAACCCCTATAAACCAAAAATTTCATTAAAAGAATTTTGTAATTTAATTATAAATACAAAATTAGATAAAAAACTAATTAGAAAAAAACTATAGGAAAATGAGAAAATATTTTATCCAAAAAAATAGAAATTTAAAAGAGGCCATATCAAAGTTAGAGAAAAATGACATTAAATGTCTTATGGTTGTAAGTGATAAAAAAAATAAACTTTTTGGCACACTTACTGATGGAGATATAAGAAGAGCACTTTTACAAGGAGCAGGCTTAAAAGATAAAATAAGTAAATACGTAGAATTAAATCCAAAAAAAATTGATAAACTATATTTAAATAATCTTCATACGGTGAATATTTTCAGTAAAGGTATTGATGTTATTCCTGTAGTGGATAAGAATAAGAATATATCAACACTTTTAACAAAAAAAAATATTAAAAAGATTAATACAGTAAAAAGTGAGCTTAAGAATATTTCACTTATAATTATGGCTGGAGGTAAAGGAACAAGAATGCGAAAATTTTCTAACTATTTTCCTAAGGCATTACTTCCTTTAGGAAACTCTACTGCAATAGAATATATTATAAACTTTTTTAACTACTATAAAATAGGAAAAATACTTGTAAGTGTAAATTACAAAAAAAATTTAATAAAATCTTATTTAAAAGAAAAAAAAAATAAAAAACCAATTTTCTTAGAAGAAAAAAAATTTTTAGGATCAGCTGGCCCGTTGTCTTTGGCACAAAGGTATATAAAAAGTGATTTTTTTGTAATTAATTGTGACACGATAATTAAAGTAAATTTGAATAATTTTTATAATTTTCATAAAGAAAATAGATATGATATCACTATTGTAGCTGCTCTTAAAACTTTTGAGTTTCCATATGGAGCTTGTAAAGTAAATAAAAAAGGAGAACTAACCCATATTATTGAAAAACCTAAATATTCAAATTTTTCAAACGTTGGTTTATATTTGTTTAAAAAAAAAGTTCTTAAATTAATTAAAAAAAATGAATTAATGAATATGGATAGATTAATTAATATTGCTAAAAATAAAAAATTAAAAATTGGAGTTTTTCCAATTAATACTGATAATTGGATTGATGTGGGGGAGTGGGATAAATACAAGCAACAAGCTAATAAAAAAAACTTTTATGACAAATAATAATACTTATATATCAAAAAATGTAATTGAAAAAGGCGCTTCTGTTTCTAAAAATTTTTTAAATGAATTAGAAATTGAAAGCATCAAACAGTTACTTAAAAATTTTAAAAAAGAAAAAAAAGATAGCACTAGGTTCTTTCCAATAGATAAAACTAGTCTTTTAATTAAACTTTTAAAGTGTGATTTAAGTTCTTTTAAACAAGGTTTATATTTTAAAAAACTTGCACTTAAATTAGACTTACAAAAAATATCAACAGATATTTTAGGAGAGGAAAGTAAACTAGTAGCAATAGACGCCTACTATTCAAAAAAATCAAGCCAAAATGTTATTGATTGGCATTGTGATTTTGCTTACAGCGGAAATCCAAATCCAAAAAAAATATTGGATCATAAAAATAAATCTATTAAATATTTTGTTTATTTAACTGATACTCATTATAAGAATGGTTCTTTAGCTTATATTCCTTATAGCCATATAATTCAGAGAACTTATTCTCAATTTTTATTAGAAAAAAAAATCGATTATAAACCATTTTGGAAATTAAAAGATTTTAGAAATCAAATTATTTCTGACCCCTTAAAATCTATGATTAAAAATGAAGTTGGGAGTAAAGTTTTTGAGAATTTTATAAATGAAACAAATTTTATAGACGAAAATAATGGTGATATTAAAAAGTATGACTATGATCTTAAAAGTGGAGATGCATTAATATTTGATGAATTAGGCTTTCATAGGGGCTCAGCACCAACTTTAAATGATAGATTGGTAATAAGATTTTTTTATAGCCGTAAAAATAGAAAAGTTTCTTAAATGAAAAAAAAACTTTTTAGCACTATTAGGCAAGCTGAGGAAATAGCGATTAAAAAGATTAGAGCAAATACTTTTAAATGGCTTCAGGCAGCTGCAGAAGATGGCTATACAGATGAAAAAAACAAAGAAGATCTTAAAAAAATCAAAATACTTCCAAAACTGCTTTCACTAAGCGGAATTCCAAAAATTTCAACAAATTTCTTTAATAATAAAATTGTATCACCCCTTATTCTAGCTCCTATGGGTCATCAAACGCAATTTTCAAAAAAGGGTGAAATTGAAACCGCTAAAGGATTAAATAAATCAAAAACAGTCGCTTTTTTTAGTACTCAAGGAAGAATGTCATTAAATGATATAAGAAAAGAAAACAAAAATCTTTTGTTGGCTTGGGAAATCTTTCCTTTTGGAGGTAAAGATTGGATTAAAAAAGAAATTAAAGCTGCAGAAAAAAATAAATGTATAGCTATTTGTCTATGTCTTGATGCACCTGTAAGGTCTCATAGATATTTAGATAGAGAAACAGATTATGACGCAAGGAAATTTGGCAAACGAACTAATCCAATTTCTCCTGATCCATCAAAAGCGCTACATTATGATTGGGAATTAGTAAAATTTGTAAAGAAAAATACAAAATTACCAATTATTGTCAAAGGAGTTTTATCAATATTTGACTCGAATGAGGCAATTAAAATGGGCGCAGACTGCATTTGGATATCAAATCATGGCGGAAGAATGTTAAATAGCGGTATAAGTGGTGTTGATGCATTAATTTCAATTAAAAAAAAACTAAAAAAAAGAAATATAAAAATTATCGTTGATGGAGGAGTTCGCTCAGGGAGTGATATTGTAAAATACCTTTGTTTAGGTGCGGATTTTGTGAGCATAGGAAGACCAGCGATTTATGGACTTATCGTTGGAAAGTCTTTAGGAGTTAAGCAAATTTTTGAAATCTTAATACAAGAGATGAAAACAGTTATGATAAATGGAGGATTTAAAGATTTAAAAAGTTTTAAACCTAACAGGCTTATTTTAGATTTATGAGAAAAAAATCTAAAGTAATTTGTATTATACCCGCACGGGGGGGATCTAAGGGTATTAAATTAAAAAATTTAAAGAAAGTTTGCGGCAAACCTTTAATTTATTACCCAATTAAAGCGGCAATAAAAAGTAATGTGTGTGATAAAATTTTAGTTTCAACAGATTCAAAAGAAATTGCAGAAAAAGCAAAAAAATTTGGAGCAGAAGTTCCATTTTTAAGAAATAAAAATTATGCAAAGGATTACACAACTACAGAAAAAACACTCAAACATGCGTTAAATCAAGCAGAAAAATTTTATAAAGAAAAATTTGATATATGTGTTTTTTTGACAAGCACAAATCTTTTTAGACAGTCAAAATGGATTAAAATAGCTGTGAATAATCTAAAAAAAAATAAAAATCTAGATAGTTCATTTTCAGTTCATCAATTTTACAAGCATATTTGGCATTTTAATAATTCAAAAAAATTAAAAAAAATTTTACCGTGGATGAAAAATTATACTTCAAGACAAAAAGCACCTAAACTCTTCAGAGAAGACACCGGATTAGCAAGTGCCACTAGAGCTAAGTTTTGGAGAAAAGGAAAAAGGATAGGAAAAAAAATCAAGGTTATTATTAATCAAGATCCGTTCACAGGAATAGACATTCACTCTAAGAGAGACTTATTCTTGGCAGAAACAACTATGAGATATGTTATCAAAAATAAATTGAGTGATTATTTATGAATATTATTATATTTGGATATGGTACCGCAGGAAAATATTATTCAAAAATTTTATTAAAAAAGAAAGAAATAAATAAAATTTTTATAGTTGACAAAATTAAACAGAATATTATTTCCAAGAAGATTGTTCAGATTTCTTACAAAGAATTTGTTAATAGTAAAATTAAGGTTTCTCATGCAATGATATGCACTCCTTCAGGTGAACACTTTAATTATGCATACGCTTGTATCAAAAAAAATATTCATACTTTAATTGAAAAACCATTTGTTCTTAAATTGGAAGAGGCAAAAAAACTTATAAAAATTTCTAAAGAAAGAAAAATAAAATGTTGGACTGCATTACAGAATAGATATAATAAAGCAATTATAAAATTAAAAAAAAAAGTAAATTTACTCGGGCCTAGAAAAATCTCTTTAGTTGATTGTTCTTTATTTTGGAATAGAAGTAAAAAATATTATTCTAATAATTGGCGTGGAAAATATTCTTCAGATGGAGGTGTTTTAACTAATCAAGCTATTCATTTATTGGACTCATTAATTTATATATTTGGGGAAATAGAAAGCTTTAATTCGATCATAGATTTTAACAAAAAAAAATTACAAGCTGAAGATCAAATTATGATTAATTTTAGACATAAGAGTAAAGTCTTATCGTCTTTTAAGGCAACAACACGAGCCAATCAAAATTATCAAGTATCAATAGACGTTATAAGCAATAAATCTAGATTTAAAGTAAGAGGAGTGAGCTTAAACTTATTTTTAAATTTCTATAAAAATGACTTCTTAATTGACAAACAAAACTCAGAACAATTTTCCCATAAAGCAGGTGCTCAGGGAGGTATGGGAAATGGTCACATCAAAATTCTTCAAGAATTCTTAAGTAAAAAAGTGAAAAAATCCTCAAAAAAAATAGAAATTGATAAAAATTATTATGTGCTTAAAACTATTCACTCAATTTATAACACATCAAAAAAAAATAATTTTAAAGTTAGGGACAAACAAAGTATACTTGGAGTATGACCAAACTATTTAAAAAAAATCTGTCAAATAAATTTCCTACAAAAGATATTACAAAAGATGACATTGATAATAAATTACCATTGTCAACTTCAAAAAAAAAACGAATAGTAAAAATAAATAATAAAATAGCTTTTGGAGAAAAAAAAATACCAATCATTGCAGGCCCTAATGGAGTAGAAAATTATAAACTTATGTATGAAACAGCAAAAGTTCTTAAGAAAAATGGTATATCAATTATACGAGGCCATGCTTACAAACCACTAACTTTTCCCTATAGATCAAAGCAGTATAGCGAGAGCAAAAATACTGGGATGGAAATCATGGATAAAATTAAAAAAGAATTCAATTTGATAGTAGTCACAGAACTTACCGAATTAAGATATCTTGATAGAATATGTAGAACAGCAGATATAATCCAAATAGGTTCTAGAAACATGCAAAATTTAGAACTGTTAAGACATGCTGCATTAACAAACAAACCATTAATACTTAAAAGGCACTTTGGTTCAAGTTTAAGAGATTTCTTGGGAGCGGCAGAACATATTTTAGTTGAAGGAAATAATAATTTGATTTTATGTGAAAGAGGTGTAAGTATTCCTCATACTCACAGAGATACATCAAGATTTGCACTTGATATACAGGCTATACCTGCACTAAAAGAAATTTCTAAATTTCCAATTATTTCTGACCCGAGCCATGCATCGTTTTGGGCTCCTTGGGTTCCTAGTTTAACTTACGCATCAATAGCTGCAGGATGTGATGGCTTAATAATCGAAATTCATAAAAATCCAAAAAAATCGTTAGTTGATCCTTTACAACCACTTAACTTTAAACAATTTACAGATTTAGTCAAAAAATCGAAAAGAGTTGCAAGTTCAGTAAGCAGATCTATATAAATATTAATTTTATTTATGTTTTATAAATTATTAAGGTTAATTAGATACCTTTCCAATTTACCAGCAATTTTTCTTTTAGAAATCGCCTCTTTTTACTCAATAATAATTAAATTTATGGATTACAAAAATTATGAAGTATTTTGGGAAGATCAACTACAAATTAAGATCGACAAAAAAAAGGGAAAAAAAATTTATCTAGATGATAAAAAATATATTTCATTTTATACTCCAACAACAATATCTTCATATAGATCAAAAACTTTTTTCTCTAAAGAACCGGATACTATTAATTGGTTAAACAATCTTGGAAAAAGAAATAAGGTTTTATATGATATTGGAGGAAATATGGGAATTTACTCGATTTACTTCTCTAAAAAGTTCAACTCTTTATCTTATATATTTGAGCCATCCTTTAGAAATTTAAATTTAATTGAGAGAAATATTCGCCTTAATAATGTTAATAATAAAATCTCTATAATACCTAACCCTATTTATAAAAAAAATATAGTTTCTAAATTATTTCAATTAAAAAGTAATGTAGCTGGGTCAGCCACTTCGACTTTTGATAATAAAAATATAAAAGAAAGATTGTCAAACTTAATTGCACAAAAATCTCAAATGATAGGAATAAATGTCTTGTCTTTTTCTTTAGACAATCTAGTCAGAAATAAAATAATAAAAAAACCTGATTTAATTAAGATTGACGTGGATGGAAATGAGTATGATGTTATTCTGGGTGCTCAAAAAACTCTGCTTAACGGTAAAAATTTATCAATTCTAATTGAAATACAATCTTATAATAAAAATAAAACTCTTAAGTTATTAAAAAGACTTGGTTTCAAAATTGTATCCTCGCGTGGAAAAAATTTTATTCTTAAAAAAAAATAAATACTTATTTTTTTAATAATATTTTTGCTAATTCATAGTCATCCTGAGTATGAATATCAATCGACTTATCTACAACATAAGGTTTAACTCTTTTGCCCATAAAGTTCCAAGGAGGCTCTCCATCATTTTTATAAAAAAACTTTGTTTTTATTACCCAAAAATTATGACATAAAAAATAACTGTTTTCTAATGACTGTCTATTTGACGAAACTATTTTTTTTGATTTGGTATAATTTGTGAGATAATTTTTTTTAATCTTTTTAGCTCTTAATGGATTGAAATCATTATTTTTTATTACAGGTACAACTGAAGTTATTTTTTTATCATTTTTTAGAATATTTAAGCAATCATTCAACCATTTTGTTTTTATTATAGGGGCATTAGCAAGTAAAATTAAAACAATATCAGGAAAAAATTTTTTTTCTCTCATAAAGATTAAAGCATGTTTAATTACGTCAACATGCAAAGAATTCTCTTTACATAGACTTTTAGGTCGTTTAATTTTTTCATAACCTAACTTATAACAATAATTTAAAATATAATTTGAGTCACTTGATACAAAAAATCGATCAATTTTTTTTATTTTTTTTGCTGTGTATGCAGGATAAGAGAAAATTGGTCTACCTTTTATTTTTAATAAATTTTTATTTTTCAGCGAGCTATTCTTTTTTCCTGTAAGTATTGCAGCGATTTTCATGAGAAATTTTTAATTATATTTTTGATTGTCTTGTTTAAACCCTCCTCGAGATTAATTTTTGGACTCCAACCGGAATTCTTTGATTTTTTAATATTAGCATAAGATCCCCAAGTATCACCATATGAAGATTTACTTACAATTATATTATTTTTAGGGTTTTTTTTTAACGATTTAAATATCTTATTTATCAAAAAATTAACTTTAATTTTTTTACCAGTCCCTACATTATAAACATTTTTGTTCTTAAACTTATTATAGTTCATTAGAGCTTTAACAACATCATCTACAAATACGAAGTCTCTATATCTTTTTAAACTACCTGTCACAAACACTTTCCCTTTTTTGTAAATCTGAGCTAAATATATCGACAACATACCTTGCTTGAGATTATTGAAATCTTGATTTGGCCCATATACATTAAAAAGTCTGAGAATTACTAACTTTGTTTCAATATTTGTCATTACCTTAAAAATTTTTTCACCTAATAATTTAGATTTTCCATAAACCGAGATAGGTTTACATAAATAATTTTCCGAAATTTTATTTGCAATTCTCCCATATACAGACATAGAGGAACTAAACACTAAACATTTTGGCTTTATTTCGTTAATCCAGTTTATCAAATTATACGCCCCAATGACATTATTTTCAAAACATTCATCAGGTTGACTTTCTGCAACACTTGAAGAGGTCTTCGCTGCAAGATGAAATACTAAATCATAATCTTTATCTAATTTTTTAAAAGATGACACTTTTTTTATATCTCCAGCAATAGTTTTACACCCTTTTAATTTTGACTTAATTTTATTTATTTTTTTCTTGAAATCGAAAACGTGAACTTTATGATTTGACTTAAGTTTGATAGCTAAAGAAGACCCAATAAAACCAGCTCCTCCCGTAATAAGTACTTTTTTCATTTACAATTGAGTAAAATAGCTACCAATTAATTTTTCAAATAAATTTTTATCTTTTAAGGTTTTAATTTCTAGAGTTGAGAGCCAATCAACCTCTTTAAAGTTTGTTTTTTGGCCGAACAAATTTTTGTACTTTAAAATTTTTTCTCCTTTAATAATACATATGGAATTAATGACTTGTTTAACTTGTTTAACATTTTTTCTACTAATACTTCTTAATCTTGGATCAAAGTTAATTGCTTTTTTTTTTATAAAAAGATATTCATTTAAACTAAAACTAGCAAATAAGCTATCGTAACTCTTTTTTTGCTTAACAAATATTTTTATGAATTTATCAATAATTTCAGGTTTCAAAAAAGGATATGTAGGATTCAGCCAAACAATATTGAAATTTTTAAAAATTTTACCAACTTCATAATGAAGGTCTGCAATATTCTTTATCTTATTTTTTCTCCCAATGTAATTTACGTTCATTTTATCACATAAACTTTTTATTTTTTTACTTGATGAAATTACGAAAATCTTTTTACATCTTTTTACTTTTTTAGCTTGTGAAATTTTCCACTCCAACAAAGATGAGGAACCCCAATTTACTAAGTCTCCTTTTTTAGAGTATCTATTTTTTTCAAGAGCAGGTATTGCAATAATAAATTTCATTATTCCCTATTGTTTAAAATTGATAATCTATTTAATTCAGATTTTATTGTAAAATCTTGTTTTTGTTTTTTACAAAGAATATAATGTTTTTCAAAATCTAATGCAGCTTGTAAAGCTCCGTTTTTTTTTAAAAAAGTTTTGGTAGGCAAAATTACTTTTCTAGTCTCCATGTTTTTTATCAATTTGAATATTTGTTTATTTTTTTTATATGTTTTTATAGTTTCTTCATCAACACCCCCTCCAACAGTTGTATAAAGCTTGTTTTTTTTTGCTTGGACAGCAATCTCAATAATTTTTTTTGTTATAAAGAAGCTATTCTGATTAATTTTAGGATTAAAGTAGCTCTTTGAAAAATCTGACCTTCCAACTGTTATATTATTTATCGAATTTTTTGCAATTTTCAAAATTTTATCTAAATTTTTAAAACCACTTTCAGACTCTATATTTATACTTAAAAAAGGTTTTTTTTTTATAGATATATTTTTGATTATTTCTAAAAATTTAAACAAACCGAACTTTGTTTCAACCATAGGAGCAATTAATCCATCAACACCAATTTTTATACAGTTGTAAATGTCATTAAGAGCTTCGACACCTCCAATTTTTACATATAATTTTGTATTGCATTGAGAGGTAATTTTTCTCAAAAATATTATGTCTTCAATAGAGCTGCCTTCAGCCTCAAATTCAGCTTTTATTCCATAAAGATTAAAACGCCTTTTTAGGACATACAATTTTTTTAAGAGCAATATTTCAAGATCTAAGTAATTCACGATTGTTCAAATTTTGAACAATTAAGTTTACAATATAAATATCGTAATGTAAATATCAAATCTAAGAAATTAAAGTCTAAATTGTGTGAACATTATTAATAATCACTAATGTCAAAAAAAATAAAAAATAACAATAAAATAAAATTGAAACAATACAATTTTTTTAAAAAAATTAGAGAAAAACAAAATTTTTATCAGGATAAATTTTTCGATCCTTTTTACGACTCACCAATTTATTTTACACCCTTGGATGAAAGTATATTTTCTAATCTAGATAATGGAAAAAAATTTTTCCAAAAGAAAAATATTATTTTAAGAATTTACTTTTATTTAAAAGATTTATGTTATTCAATTTTTTTTGATGACAAAGTATTCATAAAAAAAATATCAGAAAACAACGATAAACTAATTTTAACTTGGGCAT
>MDTA01120229.1_pt1 | contig 14818 bp, 11 predicted proteins | sample 811151 | NCBI WGS metagenome assembly MDTA01 (sample SAMN05326648, study PRJNA326480) | marine metagenome | isolation source: seawater | place: Indian Ocean: South | collected 2010 | reverse complement strand
GTCTCTAACATTCATCCAACCCAAGCCAAAAGAATTGTTGACTTTTAGACCGGTTTCGCTAGACAGAGAGGCAGGAGAGAAGCCATTATTCCCTGTTGTGTCTAAACAGTTGGAGACAAACCTGACGTTTTCTTGGTCTGGGAAATTGGAAGTTACATAAAACAACCAATGGATTTCAAGAATGCCATTTGTTAATGATGACCATGAGGATTGAGAGATTTCAATCCAATCATCGGGGTCGTTTGGAGAAGGGAATATGTCGCCATACTGCCATTCTAGCGTGGGTGCGCTTGATGCTGGAGAAGCGATGAATCCTAAGGTTGCAGATTGAATGTAATTGTTTGAACCATCTCCTACGATGTGTCTTGTGACGACTTCGTAAGGCTCGGTTCTTTCGTGCAAGATCTCTCCCTCAGGAATTGTCATATCCAGATTAACTGTGTTGATATTGTAAGTCACACTAAACCGTTCAAGAGTAACTTCTCCAGCAGATTGAGAGGTGACGTAAACTGGTACTGTTGCTGTTCCAGCACCAGTGTCCGGTATCAAGTCGTTGAATGCTTTGACAAACGTAACCCCTCCTTGAGTTGTTGAGCCAAATAGAACGCCTTGACTTTCCCATTCTATTGTGCTATCACCTCCGATATTTATTCCGACACCCTCTGGTGCATTTACGTGCATACCAATGTTGAGGTCTTCTAGAATAGCTGTAGCAGAATAAGGTGACTGTGAACTGAATCTTACGTAAATATACAGATATCCATTGCCCGTGAATGAGACTGTTTTTGTGTCGCCGCTAAAAGCAAAATTTCTAGTCGTAGAGTCCTGTAATTGTACCTGGAGGCTTGTTCCCGTCGGAACCGTTGAGTTCCACCATGCCGTAACGGCTACTGGTGCTGTTTGAGAATTGTAATATGTTGAAGAACGCAAATACATGTATCCGCTAGAGGTATAGCTAGTAGTGTACGATAAACTAACGAAATCTAAAACAGGAGTTTCTGTGGAAGTCCCGTTAAGATAAGCTCTCCAGACTATGCTAGAGCCGGGTGTTGTAAATGACAATTTTTGGTTGAATATACCACTCTTCCAAGTGGTCCCACCATCGTTTGATACTTCTAAGTCTATACTGGTATTTGTTGGTTCAAACCCGACCAATGCTGCCACTGTTATGTCACTAATTGAGCGGGTGAGAGATACAGTGTTACTAGTTACTACAGATGAAGAGGAAGTTACTGGTCTCTCATCATAGACTGCTCCGATTCCCTTACGCTGGATTTTATTCAACGTCGATGAACAGTATGATGTTGAATAGTGACATTGATACCCAAATGTATTGTCACCAAGTTGGTCCATGCCGTAATGGCCTCCCCCATCCAAAGCAACCTTTCCGTTTCTTTCCACAAATATCCCATTCATGGAAAAATGGTTGTGATAGCCATCGTTTCTGTAATACTCATTTGTTATAATTTTTGGAAGGTCGACAATCAATCCACTAGGTTGGGTGCTTGTACTTCCCATGGACTCCCTTGAACCCAACAACCAAGTGCCGTTGATACTGCTGGGATTGCTTGGATTCACTTCGTACAAGTATCGGTCGTAATTCGGGAATGATGCGTGATACATCAATAAAAACATCCTACCTGAATCTTCGTCGATATCAACCCCCATCGGATAATATGTGCTGGAATATGAATATGTTCCAAGACATGTCCACGCTCCTGTTGCTGAAACAGACCACTTGACAAGTATCCTGTAGCTGTAAGAGACTGTCCAAACGGTCCCATTACCATCACTAGTTGCATCATAAGTCGAATACAGCGGAGTAGAGTGTGATGTACAGGTTCCGATAGATGACAAACCAATGTATGCACCGGTGGTTGCATTGTATCGCTTTACACTAGGAGTTGTGTAAACTGTCGTACTAGTGTAAGTTGCTGAGAGGTATTCGTCGCCGTTGGAAATTACGAACCCGCGATAATTTGAATTCGAGCCGGTTAAACTAATAGAAGACTGAGGCTTTGTATAACCCAAAAACCCTTGATCACCGTTTGAGGCGAAACCACCTGTGTTGTTGATTGTCCCTCCGTTTGAGCTCCCCTCCGCGGAACGGTCCAAACCGTTAACCTGCTCGGTGGGATTACCAATAAGTTGGACTTGATCGTTTCCTACTTCGAGGTTGGTTCGATAACCATAGCCGAAACCTGGGGGTGTCCCGCTCCACGAACCCGTACCGGCCCTACCGAAGTCTGTGTCGGTGGTAAGATTTGCCCATGTAGTTGATGACGAATCCCCTGCAATGTCAAACGATGCAGATGTAACCTCTGCTCCGTATGGGAAACTTAGGTTTCCTGCAAATCCGTCTCCAGTCCCAGTGAATGTGTGTGTATATGAGGTGGCTCCCCCTTGAAATTGTGTCTCTGTAACGCCTGCGGCGGCCATTGGAGACATAACAGAAATGACAAAAATCAAGGTTAGGAATAGTGATTTTTTCAACGAAATACCGCCTTTTCGCCTTGTGGGCCTTCGGCCCACGCGGGTTCATCACATTTGAACAATGCTCCGTCAAGTCAGATTTAATGAGACCAAAAATCGAATAATAACATTCACTTAGGCTTCATCGGCGAGACTTATGGGCTGGTGGGAAAATCAACACGGCAATCAACTAAGAATTTCAGGAACTGCAACGTTTGCCTCGGCATTACTGACCACAATGGCTGCGGCGCAATTGATGTTCTTACAGGACAACGCTGATTTCGCAGATTATACAGGGATTGCAATTGTTCTGATAGTTGTAGGTGGAATAGGACTAGCAATCTCTGCCCCCGCATTCTTGAATTTGAGCGCAAGGGCAAAGACAATTGAAGTGATAATGGCAAAGAATTCTATGTCTGAATTGAGAAAAATGAAACCTGATGGTGATGAAGCGGCACGCATACTTGGTGGAGGCCACCAAGAAGCATGGAATTCATTCCTCCAAGAAAAGGGATTGAAAAAGCGCTAGTTAAAGGGTTGTTGGAATGAGTGCTCAAGACCCTTCTCGTACCTTAGTACGCGAACTTGTTTTGGCTGCTGGAATGATTAGCTTACTCGTTCTTGCAATGTGGGCGCACACCGGCTCTATGCCTCCTCTCGTTGTTGTTGAATCAAACTCTATGCAACATGATGTAAATGGCGAAATTGGAACAATTGATGCCGGTGACCTTGTTTTGGTTCATTCACCTGATGATAACAGAATCATTAGCTTCGCTGAAGCAACAGATTCTGAATCTCCTTTCTATGGCTATGAGTCATTGGGAATGGAAGGAGATGTGATTATTTACGAAAGAAATGGTGAAAGCACAAGCACGCCGATAATACACAGGGCGCTGTTTGAGATAAAGATCGGTGAAACTACCCCTGCCAACGATACAGAGGATTGCGATGCTGTTTATTGGGATGGTTTGTGCATAATTTCATGGTCTGTACCGGGTACAAACCAATCGAACGTTGAGAAAATCAACTTAATTTTCGATGGGGTAAATGTCGGAAAATATTCCTGTGGAGGGACTGCTGCACAACATGGCTCGGTGTGGTACAGTGTTGAGGATTACATCCCAATGAACCCTGGATATATCACCCTGGGAGATAACAACAACTGTAATGACGATCAGGGCGTTTTTGAATTTGCAGAAGGCCTTTCATCAATACACAGCGGAATGATAAGACCAGTACAGCAGAATTGGGTTATCGGAATTTCAGGCTCTGAAATACCATGGCTAGGCACAGTGAAACTTATGGTTAGTGGAGATGATTCACCGGGAGTAAGTCAAGTTCCTGGTTCATCGTTTCTGTACTTGATGGCGTTCGTTGCACTTGTTCTTTCCCTGCCCTTCATCATAGACCCTGCAATCAGCACAGTCTTGAGAAATTCGCCAGAAGCAATCAAGGCAGATGAGGAGGCGGCTTTTTCTAAAATTTACTCCTCGGAAGAAGAATAGGATAGATCTTTGCCCGCTAATTTGTTATCGGCACTTGCAAGCCTCAATTCAACATATCTGGTTTCATCTCTTATATCACTAAGATTGGCTTGATCTAACATTCGCTCTATTCTATCTCGACTTCGCATCAAGCTGGAAACCCTCTGAGCTTTTGTCTTCGGAATTCCTGCCTCGCCACGCATTTCGCTCAGCCAACCCTCAAGCTGACCTGATGCAGTTTCATGGCCCCTGACTTTAGGTGCCAGTAATATCTCGTTTGAGCGGTGTCTAAATCTTACAAAACCATCTTTCATTCGTCTGGTTTGAATCGAATTGGGTTGCCACTGATTTTCTCTAATTATTAGAGAATCTTCTTCAATGATTTCACCTTCATCATTTAGAAGTGACAGTATAGCTACCCTATCCGACATACGAATTAGTAACTGGACTAATTCGGCCTCCTGAGCCCACACTAACACGTCAGATGGCTCTTCACCAAGCTCCTCGGAAATCCAAAATATCACTTCGTGAGGAATCTCGTCCATGGTAATCCTAAGCAGCCGTCATTCAAGAACTAAACGACATCGGGTTCAATAGTAAACCGCACCTGCGGCATTTATGGCAAGCGGTTTTCTCTCCATCCAGATTGGCTGGACTGAGGTCTTTCTTGCCTTCTTTCTATGGTACCTATTGCTAAGGTATTGGGAAAACAGTGGCAAATTAGACCAGTGGAACGCTTCTAGAATTTTCTTTGGCATGATACTCATGGTCAGAACAGGGAGAGGTAAGAAGGCACTTGAAAAGGTATCCAAGCCAAGAAAATTCTGGCGAGCTTATGGAGAAGTTTCTCTTTGGGTGTGCTGGGGTGCGATGATAGTAGTTGCATTGGGGATAATTCTAGCAATTGTATCAGCAATAATGTATGGAAATCAAACAGAGGCAAGACCCGTAACAGAACTTGTGGCTATTCCCGGCTTAAGCCCAATTATTCCACTGGGTTATGGCATAATTGCCTTTGTGGTGTGTCTTGTAATACACGAATACGGCCATGGTATTCAGGCGAGGGCACACGGCATGAGAGTACGAAGTTTCGGATTACTAATGGCTGGACCTCTACCATTGGGTGCATTCGCAGAACCAGAGTACACTGAAATCGCTAATTCTCCGAGAAGAGAAAGGCAACGCATGTTTGCTGCTGGACCGGCTACAAACATTTTTGCTGCATTTATTTTGATTGTACTACTCGGACAAGTTGCCGGACAATTTTCTGCTGCAGACCCTGGCGTTCATTCAAGTACAATCATCGTAGATTATGGAGCGGATGATGCTGGATTGGAGGCCTGGGATGTTATCATCTCAATTAATGGATCAGAAATTTCAGATACCGATGATTTCACCAGCGTTATGGATGGATTAACTGCGGGCCAGACTGTTCCCATGGAAATAGTGAGGTATGGAAATGGCACTACAGAGACTCTAATGGTTAATCTCTCCGACAAACATAAGCATTACATTGATTCTGGATATGATGAAGAAATGTTAGATGCGATGGGCGTCGAGGAAGGTGATGCCTTTCTTGGTGTCCAAAATTTGGCAGACGGCACAGCCGGTGTCGATAGACTCGCAGGTTGGGCACACCCTGATTTTGAATCAAGCCCTGCAGGATACCTTATCAACGTGCCAATTAATACACTCCAGATTTTGATTACGCCATTTGAATACAAAGGCGTAGCTATACATCCCGCACAGGAGGAAATGTTAGATTCGGGTGACGGATGGTTAGCATCATCACTCGGTTTGAGTGGACTTTTGTTCTTGGTAAATTTACTATTCTGGTTGATATGGGTCAACATCCTCTTGGGGTTGACCAACCTCTTCCCAATGATACCGTTTGATGGAGGGCACCTTTTCAAAGACATAGTACACGGAACCATGACTGGTATCAGAAAGTTAGGCAAAAAAACCGGATTATACAATCTCCATCCACTGTGGGTTGAACATTTCACTAGAAAAGCATCATCTCTATCATCGTTGATACTGCTTATCGTACTCGTAGTTCTTATCGGCGCACCATATCTGTGAGTCTTAATTGTGAATTTTCATCTTTGGTTTCGGGAACAATTTGTGACAAACTCGACCTCTCCGCAAGTCCATCAATTGTTGTTTTTGAGTCCACTCTGCAAACGAGAGCTAGGAATTTGTGGAGGGGCATCCCTTTATCCCAATCCAAGTATGGTTTGTCATTTCGTGTAACGGGTAGAGGGGGAATCCTACGTGTCAGCATCCCAAGTCTACCACTGAGTTTCCCCACTTCAACTCTAAATATCCGCCATGAGTCCCCACGGACTCCTTTCAGTCTGTAAGCGTATAGAGGCATAAGAGCACATCTTTTACCTTCGTAGATCATTGCTTGGTATTGATCCCAAGTCCTTCCTGAAAGGTAAAGTTTGGATTTCTTTGAAGTTTTTACCTCGATAGGAAAACAAATGTCTCCACGAAGGGCCAACAAATCACCGCTCCCTTCCATGCCAGAACCCGCTGCTCTAACCACAAGAAACGGCCTTTCTATGACCTGCATTGCTTTGGCCTTAGCCAAAGAATCACAAGACCTCGTGACAGCTTCTACTCCCTTGGGTATACCCGCAAGAACTGCTCTGAGCTCTCGTTCATACTGACCTGTCACGATATGTAATCTATGTCAATCGCTTTTGATTATATCGCTATTTACGCGTCATATTGATGCGTGATTCGGACCTCGGAGGGGTTGTGCGCAGGATTGCAGTACGTACAGACGACTTCCGGCTCTCATTCCACCTTATGAGGGAATTGAAGCGTAGAAAATGTGACTTCGTGATGCTTTCAATTGGTGACAATTGGGGTGATGTTTTATTGACATCACCCGAAGAAGCAAGCGATGGTGAAATACCAGCGACTGAAGATACAATTGAGATTTCAGTCGAAAGGGCGATACAGGCTGCTAAGGGACTAGATACTGCAGTACAATTGGTCTTTGGTATAGACCCCGGACCAAGACCGGGCATTGCATGGTTGGCCGATGGCAAGGTAATCGGAAATGCTCAATTAGAACAAATAGATTCGATTGCAGAACATATCCTTGGCCTTTCATCTGCTGTAAAGCACCAACGCATGTCTGTAAAAGTGGGTGACGGAGCCCCGTTAATACGTGACAGAATAATCAACCAATTGATACTTAATGGGATTGAAACACTTCAGGTTGATGAATACAAAACGAGTATTGGTTCGAGAATGAAAGCACATCTGCACGCAGCAACGAGAATTGCGTTAGTAGGTGGTTCTAGAGTTTACAATCTCCGTGAATTGCACCCTACAGATGGAGATTTGAAAGAAATTCAGAGACAATCTCGAATTCTTAGTTCTGGGAATTTAACAATTTCAACGGAACTGGCCAGAATGGTAGCTTGTGGGGAGTTGTCTATTGAAGATGCTATCAAGAGAGCCTAACGCGATACCTCTCACGCCCTTTGGAATAAAGTGTGATTACACCACTCGAGGATACACAAATTGAAATTGCATCTGCGAGATGACTGATAGATCTGGCAGCAAGATGTCTTCCGCCCTCACCGGGTTTTGGATTGATACCTGCAGGTACCTGAACATACCTACCTGCGTCGCTAGCAATACCCTTCGAATTGAATAAAATTGCACCATCGAGCCAAGCGAATTCTGCGAGCGTCTCATGATTATTTTGAGTTACAACGCTCTTTTTGGCATCTGAATGACCCTTAAACGGATTGAGAACAAGTGCTGTTGTGTACCTACGCAATTTAGGTACAGAGCCTATCGCAAACAAGGCGCCAACGGCATGTCCTTCACGTCCTCGCCCACCAATGTAGCGTGCTAGTTCTAGCACACGAGAGAGAACTTCAATCTCGATATCATGCTCTTTTGCCATGATTGCGAGTCTATTAGAAGCCAGTGTATTCGCCTCTATTATGATGACTCCGTTCATTGGTTCAGCCATTATGGCCAAAATTCTGTCGTTAGAATTTAATTTGCCTTCTCCAAGACCCTGTAAAATTATGTCATGAAGGCTATTGAGGACAGATAACCCCTGGGATGAGAGAGAGTCTTCCAAGATTTCTACCTCAAGTCCTATTTCAGATAGATTTTCATTCACTTTCGCAGATGATGTTAAGGTCACCATTCTGATTTTTTTCGGCAAGACCTCTCTAATTTTTTTTGCTGTTCTTGAGTTATTGGAAAGCAACACAGCGGCTGAGAATGAGGTGCGGTCACTCTCTATTGCCGAAGCCACCATATCTGGCAGATCGACCATTTTTCCACCTCATTCCATAGTTGTGTCAACGCCAGGTAGTTGATCTTCTGATTCGCGATATACCGTACGCATGTTGTTGATGAAATTTCTTTCCTTTACCACGATATTATATTCCTTTATGCCAGGGTCTTCGTCACCGTCCATTATACCTAATAGCGTTTCTAGGGTTAAACGAGCTCCTTCTCGATGTGGATATGCAAAGACCCCCATAGATAATGGAGGGGCCATTATGACGCTGACGTCTTTCATTTCTCTCAGGGTATTGAAAAGATTATGATACGCTTCAGGGAGTAAATCTCGCCTAGATTCGTCTTGATTTGGTCTTCTACAGTCAGGACTGACAACGTGAATGATATGTTTGTACTTCTTTTCTAAATTGAACGGCTTTGATACGACGTTCGTAGTGACTGGACATGGGGGTAAGTTCAATTTCCTCTGTTCTATGCTGACATCCCTACAAAATTGCCTTAGCTCATCCCCTGCTGCTTTGTGGATTTGAGCATCTAACCCTTCTCTTCCAGATAGGCGATTATTTGCTGGAGTTACAACAGCATCTGCTTCCTGCAAATGCAGGTCTCCACCAATAACACGAACCACTCCCCATCGACAAGTTCGCGCCATGTACAACTCGACCATGTTTAGAGCAGGGGGGGCCGTCCTTCATATACACATTGACGATTTTTGTAAAAAAAGGTCAATTTTGTCAAATACATCAAAGCGAAGTGACTTTGAGTAATATCCCATCCAAAGGTGCATGGCACCCACACAAAAAGCGCTAATTTTAGTCGCGCTTTTTGTGATTAGTACAATGCATCTTCCGGTTCAGCCTGAAGAAAATGAAAAATTTACCGACAATATATTTGATGGATTTACAACGTCTACTGATATTTGGAACGAAACCCCTTTTGAATCCGTTGCGGTTCCTGATGGATTTAGCGGAACCACAACAGCTGATTACAGTGATGTTGGGGTGTTAATCAATAACAAATCTGAAGCAAGTAGAACAATTGGTTGGGCTTTTGTAACAGCCAGAAATATCAGTTCAGACCGAGTATTCATATTCGATAATTCGTCTAATCCAACTGGGGAAACTATCAACAGAAATCAATTCAATGACTACTTCCTTGATCCATTCAGAAGTATGCTGTCTAGTTACAATGGCTCTGAATTGAATTACCTAGTAACAACAAAAGGGATGCCACTGAGGGTTAGTGGAGGTAATAGCAAAGCATCATTTGACCAAGAAATTTCTCTGGCTGGTGGTAGTTATGACTCAGACATCGGTCAAGACTGGTGGGTCGACCACAGTTATGGACCATTAGCAGGTAAATCTATGGAAGAATTTACCAGAGATGAATACGGATTTTTCCTAGTGACAAGGCTAACAGGATATACTGTTGAGACCGCCCTGGATTTAATTGAGAAAGCAAACAATTCCTACGGTGCCCGTGGTATGCACGTGCTTGATTTAGCGACCAATCGAAATGATTCAGGATACAAGTTCTGGAATGACGATTTGTATGTTGCAAATTCAACACTTAATGGAACTATGAACCTGCCCGTTTTGTTTGATGAAGAAACTGAATTTATCACCAATATTACCAACGTAATTGGATATGCTTCATGGGGCAGCAATGACGGGAATTGGAACAAAAATTACCTAGCAAATGGAGGTTTTGACACGCTTGATTCCTCTTGGCCGAGCGGATCGAAATTTTGGAATTATTCAGCACCTACAGTATCGGGAGATGATTTTTTCAATTGGTCATATCAAACCTCTACCAAAGAAGCAGGCAATGGCGCCTTTGAAGCTGCTGTTTCAACTGCTTGTGAACAAGAATCAGGATATCTGAAGACTGGAATTCTGGCAGAGTACTTTGACAACGAAGGGGTTTCATTTAATTCAGCGTCCATGCCTGATTTGATCGATAGAACCCCAGACCATGTAAGGGTAGAGGGTGATTTAGCGTATGGTTCGTCGGGAAATGCCTATCCAGGCCTTGATGATAGGTTCAAGAATAACTGGGGAGCAAGGTTCAGTGGGTTAGTCGATATACCAGAAGGAGGAAATTGGACCTTTTACTTAAACTCCGATGATGGTTCCGAGCTTTGGGTAAATGGTGAAAGTCTAATTCAAAATTATGGAATGCATGGGATGAGAGAAATTTCTGGGACTTTAACTCTAAGTGCTGGACTACACGATTTCAGGATTGAGTTCTTCCAAGGTGGAGGCCCACACGGACTGAAATTTTCCTGGGAAGGCCCAAATGTAAGCAAATCTACCATCCCATCCAGTGCATTTGTGATTCACGGAGATTACGTGCCTCAATCTGAGAACCTAATTCACAGATGGGATTTTGAAGAAGGTTTCGGAACATTCTCAAGTGACAAAGTGACTAATAATTCTAACTTCACTCTGTACGGAATGGACGCTGCAAACTGGCGCAACTGCATCGATGGAAATTGTCTTTGGTATGATGGCGCAGATGATTATGCAAAGGTAAACGTAGACGATTGGTTGGGTAACTTTACCATCAGCCAGTGGGTTTGGGCCAATACCACCAACCAATCAAATTACGCCTCAACTTTCGCTATTGATGATAATGCGGGGTCGAATCAATCATTCCAGCATATGATTTCCAATGGTGAATGGAAATTACACAATAATCAGACCAAACCGTTTGGGGATGTCGATGCACAAAAGTGGACTCATCTAGTTACAGTATTCGATAACGGTTCAGTACGCCAGTACATGGACGGAGTTTTTGTAAATTCTAACTACTATCCAAATGGCTCTGTGAATAATTTCGATATATACAAACTTGGTGTGAATAGAGCAGGAAATTCATACTTTGAAGGCATGATAGATAATGTAATGATATGGGACACTGCCCTCCATAACAGTTCTGTTACTGTGCTTAATCGAAACATTTTGAATAACTGTACAGCCTATTCGGGTAATGGCCAAAATGTCGCATATTTGGAAACCACGCACCAAATCCCTGCGAACTTTACGAACCACGTCTGGAACGTGTTTACCCATGGAAAAAGAAACGGTGACGTATTTGGCGAGTATCAGATACAGGTAACTTCATTCGATTCAAATGGAATAGAACTCAGCTACAACGAATCAAACAAGCAGGATTACACTACATCATGGAATACGGCTACTATGAGGTTCAGGCCCCATGAAAATGCCTCGTCATTGAACATACGAATATCCCTCGATATAGTTCAGACATCGACTGATGGATCACTATTTGTCGATTCTACAGTTTTGCGAATCATAAGGCCGCACATGGATTGGGTGGACGGCTCGATAGTTGAGACGGCTGTGAGTACAGGAGCACGTTCTTTCAATTTAGGAACAACCTATGGGCAATCATTGGTTGCGGACATCTTAGAAGATGGTGCAAGCGGAATCAAGGGTTATGCTTACGAACCATATTTGACTGCAGTATCGTCGCCAAGTGTCTTATTCTCTTCATACTCTAGCGGATACAACCTCGCAGAGTCATATGCCGCTGCAAATACAATGATTGGTTGGATGGGGGTTGTTGTTGGCGATCCTAAAATGAGCCCATATTATGATGTTGTACATGATGTCAACATTATCGATGTTCGCGTGGTGGAAAACCTGTCCGTAAATGTCAATTGTAAAATTGAAATTGCAATTGAAAATATCGGGCCCGGAGAGGCGTTTGGAAACCTAAAAATTCTTGACAAGTTGGGCAGTAAAATCTTAGTCAACAGGAGCATGTCAATACCCAGTGGATCTGAGAATGGCAGTCGCTATATCCTCGAACTACATGTAAACACTTCAAGGGAAGGCTGGAACAATTTAGTGGTTAAATGGGAAGCCACATCTCTCTTAAATCCTGAGAGAAACACCGACAATAACCTGTTTGACATGACGGTCTGGGCAAATAGCCCACCAACAATACAAGATGTCTATTGTGACTCTGAGCAATATAGTAGGGGCGATAGGTTTGTTTGCACATTGGAAGCTACTGATGATAGCGGTGTGGTCAATGCCACACTCGCTTGGAGAATTACAAGTGGTAACAACAGTAGTGAGTGGATAACGCAAGGCACAGGAAGTCAAGATGGAGTAACATGGTGGACAACTATCGACCTTCCAACCAACATAAACCTAGGAATGTTAGACATCATGGCAATAGCAAGAGACCAATCAAATATTTCTGCGGCCTCTGTGAGCACTGGAATTGCAGAGATCAGAGACGCTCCTGCCTCTTGGTTTGGAGTCCATATTTCAAATGTTGACGATCCTGACTGGGGCGGTGCAACGATCCTAACTTCATATCCGACTCAAGGAATCTTGCGAGGACACATTTTGACACTGAAAGCCTGTGTTCTAGATCCAGATCATGAAATTATGGTTCAAGCTCCAATGATTACATCGACAAGGGGCAACATAGACGGGCTGTCCTATGTATCGGGTAACAGCCCTAGTCAACACTGTTACATTGCATCATTCAATATTCCGACTGAAACTAGCCTATCATCATTTGAGATAGAACTTAGAGACTACCAAGGCAGTTTTATGACTCAAAGGACAATTAAAATCGCAGACGAAGCCCCGGTTGCTGAAATAAGCATAATCAATTCAAACAATCAAACACTTGAGAATATTCTTGGTGGCGAGGATGAGTACATAAGAATAAATGTCACGGACTTTGATGATTCAACAGCAGAAATATACGGGGATGTTTCGATTCACTGGCCGGGACAAACAGCATATTCAATCCCAGTTGAATTTGACGATGGATTTGCTATTCTACCGCTATCCACTTCGGAAAGTATAGAGAATGGAGATTTGAAAATAACCGCCAATGTTACTGGCGCTAATGGAGCCACGAATTCTACATATTTCGAGACTCCTATCGTCCTCAGTCCACCTGAAATATTAGCAATTGATCTTTGCAAAAACGGCGTTCCTATTGAAGAACTGATGTTTGGCCAAGCCGCTGACGCAGTAATACGTATTCACTCGTCAAGACAGATAAAAGAAGTTTCTGCTAGCATAGAGCAGTTTGGATGGATTGTATCGGCCCCTGAGCAGAGTGCTGCTATCTGTGGTAATGACCTACCTGAGCAAAATGCCGTACACCACTTTAGGGTTCAGTTAGACTCATCTTTTGTCCCTGGTGAAGGGTCAATAGGCATGAGGGTTACCGACATAGACGAAATTGTTTCTGTAGAATACCTTGTTTTCGAATTTTTACACTCCCCTCCAGAGATTACTGTCGAACATCCGTCCAATCTCGAACATGCCTCATTACTTGAGATACTAGTTGAGATGAATGATGCCGACGGAATCGATGCTACTTGCAAAGCAGACTATCTACAAGACCTGCAAGTAGTTTATTCGGCCCTTGAAAGTGAGGTGACCGACTTAGATGGGACTGGTTTTTGGTCAAATTCCTGGCTATTACCCTCAAACATGAGTGGGAATTTCACCATAAGTATACTGTGCGAGGACTGGAGTGGCAATACTGTTGATTACTCTGCTAATATTGTTATCAACCAATCACTCGAATGTATATCAAATTGCAGCGAAGTTGGAAAGGATACTAAAGATTCTTCAGAATCATCAATCATAACAACAGCTGTCATTTTACTGATAATCGCCATTCTTGTTATTGGTGTTTTAGTCAATCGTGGACGCAATGACAACCATGAGTCTGAAACCTGGCAGAATGAACAGGATGAGCCAGAGAGAGACGATAGGATTCCACAGGGGTGGACACTACAAGAGTTCCTCAATTGGTTGGATGGTCCAATGCCAGAAGAATGGCAAGAAGAACAATGGGAATTGTACAGACAGAGCCTAGAAGACCTAAGATAAGCACAGACTTCATGATGTTTGAGTTTGTGGAATTAACATGGCAGTTGGTTATGTTCTTGTAAACGTCTCACCTGGTGAAGAATATCAGGCGTTTGAAACAATTAAAAAACTGGAGAATGTTGCTGACGCTACCTTACTGTTTGGAGATTATGATATCATAATTAAGTTAGAAGCAGAAAGTCTTGGCATCATTGCAAAAATTGTAGTTGATGTAATTCGTCAGGTCCCCGGTGTTACCGGATCCAAGACCTTGGCAGGCGCAGATATTTGAAACTCGAATAATCGCAAGACTGCACTTAAATCGGTACTGAAACGGCACACTGCGGGCAATATGTGGCGCAGTATAGCGGTTTGGCGGGGGAAATATTATAACCCTTGCATTACCGTAGGCGGCACGAGGTATAACCTATGGGTGAAAAGAAGTACTTCGTTCTCATGAAGAACGGAGAGGACACAAGCCAAGTATTTGCAAGCCGACAACCACGTGGAGCAGCACTAAAAGCCGCTACCCGTGGACACACAGACATCCGTCTGCGTGAGCGTGGAACCAAGAGAGTCCACGTATTCACTGGACGAATCGATGTTGTTGACAAGCCTGCGAACGGCCCAGCGTGGCTTCCTGACAAGATCAAGAAGGCTAACGTAAGCAAGCAAGGTATCGAGCACCTTTGAACT
>MDTA01185893.1_pt1 | contig 14819 bp, 10 predicted proteins | sample 811151 | NCBI WGS metagenome assembly MDTA01 (sample SAMN05326648, study PRJNA326480) | marine metagenome | isolation source: seawater | place: Indian Ocean: South | collected 2010 | reverse complement strand
GTATTTCGTAATCATTAAAGATCTGTTACGTCCAATAAATCAGAGGAACCGGAGGTCCTTTTTTTTTGAATGTATCCTCTTGGAAGCGATCGGGCTTTATTCCCCAAAAACAAGCTACAGACTCTGGACCAAGAACCCCGTGAAAGCGGCGTAATCCTCTAGCTATAGGCCGCTTAGCCTCCAGAACACTGCGCCTTGAAAGCTCTATTGATCTGTTTTCCTAATATCCTGTAATTGGTGAAAATCAACTTAAGTCCTGAGTCCTGGCTTAATCGTTCTTGTGAAATTATATTAGCATAGAAGCATCCTTCTACGTTCGGGGCATTACCTGTCCCCGAACATCACCCTTACCCCTGCCTTGTGGGAGAGCCCTGACAACTGCTGCTCCCCCACCCTGACCCCCCGGCCGGAAGCGGAGACCGGCCGGGGGGTTTATTTTCTCCCTCTTCCCCGGGGAAAACCCATGCCAGTTCCAAGGGCTCCTGGAGAGCATGCCAGGGGCCTCAGGAGGTTTTTGCTCGGGAGGTCGTCATTACCCGGCGATACAACCCTGAAACTTCCAGAGTTTAATCCGTCACCGACGTCAGCCATTCCAGCCGTTTAAAAACCGGCTGGGGACCTCGCCATGGATCAGCGGCCACTTCGACTGGCTCTGCACCACGAACCGTGGCCTTTGCTACCAGACCAAGTTCATCCAACTGGTCCCAGTTTTCCAGGGGCACTCCATCAGTCACGTTTTTGAAATCTCCCAGGTCCATCGTTACAGTTTCTGCCTTACCCCCTGTAAGCTTCATCTCGGCTACATAAGTTCGATTTTTCCCGCGATAACGGCGCCAGGTGTTTTCGTGCAACACCACGCCGAGTATATTTGGCTGCTCACTTTGGATGGTTAGTCTTAATTTTGCCCCCTTCGGCCCGCGCCATTTGGGATCGGTCACCTTCCGAGTCCAGCGCTGCCACAATGGCCGATGGTTGCCGTTGATCGTATACCAGTCCCGAAAACCAGATTTGAAATCGTCAATGACTCTCTCTGCTTCCCCTATCGGTTTGATGCCGGTCTTTTTCAGCTCCTGCGGTTTGATCTCGTGAAAAAGCGAACTGATACACACCTCCTGGGTATCGCCGCGATGTGGTATCGCAACCGGTTCAGGCAAGTGGTAAAAAATATTGGCAAAAGCAAATAATGGCCGATTCAAGGTTTCAATCGGCAATACTGCCTGCCAGCTCATCCCTGCATTGAGAGCTGGGGCACTGCGCCAGAATCGGGAACGTGGATCAGGATCTACCGAGTAATAAATCTCCACGCGCTTCAACGGCAATTCCTTGGAAGGCTTCACGCACAGAATTGCGTTGTTATTGAATTTTAATTCAGTTTTGGGCGTGGCTGGCAGTTTCACTCCACCCTTCAAGTGCTGATCCAGCCACAGGATTCGCGCAACCTGCTGCTCGGGATAAAAGCGATGATTGAAATGGGGAGCGAACACGTATCGCTGCGGCACATCCCCCGGCACGCAGGCTCCAGTCGCATAGGTTGCGTCCATTTGTCCGTGAAAATCATTGCTCGCCCCCAGATGCAACAGCGGCACATGGATGCGCTGCGCATAAAACTGATAACCCATCGTGCGCCGGAACAGTTCACGGTTACCCGTAACCTTGCGGATCTGCGGCAGCACATGATAATACGAATCGAGCCGGAATCCCGTGCCACCCACCGAAGGCGAGGCTACCTTAACTCGCGTATCCGTACCAGCAACATACATGGTGAGGTTTCCACCCATTGAGTGACCTCGAATACCCAACCGGCTTTCATCGACCTCCGGTTGCTGCTCAAGAAATGTCAATCCGCGACGACAGCCTATTGTCAGCAGAAACCAGTTACAATTGCGCGGTGACTCCTGCGCATCCAAAAACTTCGCACCTGGTTTCAGATTAAAATACCCGTGCACATTATTCTGTGTCGGATCCACTGCACCCCAGTCCGTATTCGCCTCGTCAGGCTTGGCCCCTTGCATGGGTTTCCCACCCCAGTTCACCGAAAGCGCGGCATACCCCCGCCCGGCATGATATTTGACCAAATTCAAATTAGCCCGCTGCCCTCCCCCATGGATATGCAACACGGCGGGTAATTTTTCTCCCCTCCTGATGTTTTTCGGAAACGAGTAAAATCCTGCCATCCAAGCTGCCTGCCCTTTGAACGAACCAATGAAGTATCGTAAATAACGCACCACTACCCCGTCCTCTTCCCACTCCCGCACCAGTTCTGTTCGTAGCGGCTCTTTCTGTGGATCATAGCCCGCCCAGAGTTCCGCTACGTTTTGCGGCACATTCTTCAGTGGGGGCAGGGAGTCCGATGCCTGAGCCGTGATACAGGTCGCGAGGAGAATCAGATATAATTTCATCAGAAGCGCTTCGGAATAAAGGCCGCAAACGAGTTAAGTCGAAGACACCCGCAAAAGATATACGCAAACCAACGCGGCTTCTCCTAGGCCACCTCAAGCTACCTCCACCACCCTGACCCCGGGCTTACTCGAGTAATTCTCCGAGCAACTCGGCCATTGCTTCCGATATCTCTCCTGCATTGACTTCCATCCCGGCTGCTAGGAGGGCGTGATCAGTCAACTGGGCTGCAACCTTGGAAGCGAGGTCGCTCTGACTCCCCTGCAACGATGACAGCTTCCGGATCAGTGGGTGCCGGGTATTAATCTCGAGCTTGGCTTTTGACTCGGGAGCTTCCTGACCCATGGCGGCCATCATGGCCCGCATCTGAGCATTGGGTGCATCTTCGGGAAGCAGCGCTACCATGGGATGCTTTACCAGTCGCTTACCTGCATCTACCCGGGCTACCCGGTCATCAAGAGCCGAATTAAGCCAGGACACGAGTCCTTCCTTCTCTTCCTCCGAGAGATCCTCACCTTCCGACTCATCCGGCAGGTCTTCGAACTCTATCCCGGACCGATTGGCGGCCACGAGTTTCTTTCCCTTGTATTCCCGGAGGCCTTCGAGGACATAATCATCCACCGCTTCGGTAAAGAATGCGACCTCAAGCCCCCGGGACCGGAAACCTTCAAAAAATGGCCCCTTCTCAAGCACCTCACGGCCTGGTCCCACCAGATAGTAGATTTCTTCCTGCCCCTCCTTCATCCTGTCCACATAACTGTCCAGAGAGGTCAATTCCTCTCCTTCCGTCATGGAGGAAGCAAATCGCAGAAGGCCGGCAAGGAGCTCCTGGTGCACCGGCGAGGCCACAATTCCCTCCTTCAGGAAGCGGCTGAAGCGGTCGTGAAACTCCCGGTATCCCTCTGGATTATCGCTCGCCTGCTTATCGAGAAACTTCAGGAAACGCTTGGTGAGAACCTCACTGAGCTTTCGGACCAGAGCGCTGTCCTGCATCGATTCCCGCGAAATATTAAGAGGGAGGTCCTCACTGTCGATTACCCCCCGCAAAAAACGAAGCCATTCAGGCAGGAGACCTTCTGGATTCGGATCAATCAGAACCTTCCGGCAGTAGAGAGCCACTCCGGGAGGTTGCGCCCCCAAACCCATGCGTTCCACGTTTTCTCCCGGCACGAAGAGCAGGGCATTGATCGCCAGTGGAGCATCGGCCGAGAAGTGCATGGTGTAGCGAGGCTCGTCCATCGCATGGGACGTGAACTGATAGAATTCCTTGTACTGTTCCTCGCTAACCTCCTTCTTTGGAAGGAGCCAGAGTGCCTCAACGGTATTCACCCGTTCCCCATTCAGATTAACGGGAAATCCCACGAAGTTTGAATAGCGTTCTATGATCCCCTTAACCCGGTGCGTCTTGGCAAACTCCTCGTGCTCTTCCTTGAGATGAACCACGATCCGGGCACCCCGGCGCTGCCCCTCTACCTCATCAATGGTATAACCGCTGGCTCCATCGCTTTCCCAGCGCAGGTGCTCCCCTTCCTCTTTCCAGGAGTGCGTGAAGACCTCCACCTTCTCTGCCACCATGTAGGCGCTGTAAAATCCCACCCCGAACTGACCGATCATATCCGGCCTCGATCCCTCCTGCAATTTCTCAAGGAAGGCCTTGGTCCCCGAATGCGCGATGGTCCCGAGATTCTCGGACAATTCCTCCCGGGTCATCCCGATCCCATAATCTGCGATCGTGATGGTCTTTGCCGTTTCGTCGGTGGATATATTAATCTCGAGCGGAAGATCTGCGTCAAAGACTTGATTCTCAGTTAATTGCGTCAGGCGCAACTTTTCCAGGGCATCGGAAGCATTGGAAATTAATTCCCGGATGAAGATTTCCCGGTCCGTGTAGAGGGAATGGATGACGATATCCAGCAACTGCCGAACTTCCGCATGAAATTCTCTGGTCTCACTCTCCTTCTTGCTCATGATGTCATCTCTAAACGGCGGGGACCTAACCTGTTACAGCCGAGCTGTCAACAGGGTCTAACCCCTCCATCATACTCCATACCACTTCGATACCGAGCCATGCCCCGCGTCTGCATCACAGTCCAAGGTAAGAACGCCCAGCCCTACCGCTTCGCCCTTGATCGGAAAGTAGTCCGTATTGGTCGCTCTACCGATAACGACATCGTCATCGATTGTCCCTCCGTCTCCTCACATCACTGTGCAATGAAGCGCATTGATGGAGGGTATATTCTTGAGGACAATGACTCGACCAACGGAATCAAGATTGACGATGCCCGGATGGAAATTATCGATCTTGAAAACGGTCTCGACATTCTGGTCGGAGATGCCGCTCTCGACTTTGAACTGACAGACAAGGAAAAGGATAGCCTCTCGGAGGAAGACCATGTCCCCAAACAGCGCGCGCCGCTTCCAAAGAAAAAGAAGGAAAAACCCGCGGCCAGCAAACAACCTGTCTCCTCACCTGCCAGTCGCCCGGCTACTCCCGGAGCACCCTCTTCACTCGTTAGCGCCCAGACAAGCTCGGGATCCAACTTTGCCATTACCATTGGTCTGCTTTTCCTCGCCCTGATGGCCTTCTACTTTGGCCTTGCCAGCAAACACCGCAGCTCGCACCCAACCAAAGAATATTCCTCCAAGGGACTCTGGGGTGACATGTGGAGCAAGGGGGCCTTCCCCCGGAAGAAACCCGATACTGCCGATACCGCAGAATAAGTCGTAGAGTCCCAGCCCTTTCGGTTTCAGGATTCAGGGCAAGGGATCCTTCACCTGGCCAGCACCTCGCACGCGATACTGGTAGGACGTCAACTCACGAAGGGCCATTGGCCCCCGCGCATGCAGCTTATCGGTGGAAATCCCGATTTCTGCTCCGAATCCGAATTCCTCCCCGTCGCTGAAACGTGTGGAGACGTTATGGAAGACACAGGCTGAGTCGACCTCCCGCAGAAAACGCTCCGCGTTTTCCTCGTCACTCGTCACGATACAGTCGGTATGCTGCGACCCGTGCCGGTTAATATGTGTCACCGCATCTGCGACTGAGTCGACTACCTTCACGGCAAGAATGTAGTCGAGATATTCCGTATCCCAATCTTCCTCATCCGCCGCGGCTACCCGCCCTCCCAGAATAGCCTGCACTTGGGGACAGCCTCGCAATTCAACCTTCCGGGCTTCCAGATCCTCTGCCACCGCAGGAAGAAATTCCTCCGCCACCGCCTCATGCACAAGCAGAGTCTCCAGGGCGTTGCACACGCTCGGTTTCTGCGTCTTGGCGTCCAGGGCAATCCGGCGACCCATCTTCAGGTCCGCGGCCTCATCGATGAACACATGGCAGATACCATCGTAGTGCTTGATAACCGGCATCCTTGCGAGAGAAACCACCGTCTCGATCAACCCCTTGCCTCCCCGTGGGATGATCAGGTCCAGATACCTGTCCATCGAAGCCATTTCCTTCACGCTCTCCCGGTCGGTAAAGGGAATCAACTGAATGGAATGCGGGGGGAGCCCTTTCTTCTCTCCCCCCTCCTGCAGCGCCGCTGCAATCGCGCGGTTGGAATGAATGGCTTCGGACCCTCCACGCAGGATGGTCGCATTACCGGATTTAAGACAGAGAACCGCAGCGTCACTGGTCACATTGGGACGACTTTCATAGATGATACCGATCACCCCGATCGGCACCCTGATCTGCTGGATCCGGATCCCATTGGGTCGTTCACGTTCATCGAGAATCTCTCCGACCGGATCGGAAAGCTCAGCCACCTGCTCCACTCCTCCCGCAACCGATTCAAGGCGGGACTCATCGAGGCGCAACCGATCCAGCATTGCGCCAGTTAACCCGTTCTTCTCTCCCTCTTCCAGGTCTCTGGCGTTGGCCGCCAGGATCTGCCGGGATTGCACCCGCAACTCACCGGCCATTGCCCGGAGAATGACGTTCTTCTGGTCGGCATGCAGATTAGCCAGGGCATACGCGGCAGTCCGGGCCTGCCGCCCCATTGCGTAGACCTCCTCGTGAATCTCCTCCGGATTGAGGGATGCCGTCTCGTTCATGACAGATGCTATAAGTAAAAATTTCAGTCGCCAACCCGGAACCGTGTCGCGAATCCATTCCCTGCAACGATTTCAGACAACCGATCAGGGCGACGACCATTGGCGATTACGGTCTCTACCCCCTGTTCCACGGCGAACTTCACAGCCTGTAGCTTGGAACTCATGCCTCCAATCGCAAACCTGCCCTTTTCATCCTTCGCGTAGGACATCACCTCTCCCACCGAATGCACTTCTCGCACAATGTCATCAGCATCTGGTGGGAACAACCCGTCTACGCTTGTCAGAAGTACCAGCAATCTGGCTCCAAGCAGGGCCGCTACCCGTGCAGACAGCATATCGTTATCACCGACGCTCAACTCCTCTATCGCAACAGAATCATTCTCGTTTATAACTGGCAGGATTCCTTCCTCGGCTACAAGACGTTCCAGAAGATCACAAACCCTGCGCCGGTGATCCTCGATTTCCAGATCCGCAGCGGTCAGGAGCAACTGCGCAACGCTGACATCGAAGCTCCGGAAGAGGTTCTCATAAGCATGCATGAGGCGGGTCTGCCCCACTGCTGCCGCTGCCTGCCGTGCTGAAACGTCATCTGGATACTCCTTCAGGCCAAGGGCTGAAATGCCTGCTCCCACCGCTCCAGACGACACCAGCACCAGCCTTTGGCCATGGTCCGGAAGATCCGCAACCGCATTAACAAGTCGCGCCAGGGAAGCACTATCCAGGGTCCCATCCTCCCGGGTAAGGACTCCCGTTCCGACCTTGAGCACAACTATATCCCGTTCTCTCATCTTTACCGTATTCCTGCTCGTCTGGCTTCTGGCTTATGTAGGAGATACTCAGCTCCAAGAATGACAACATCTCACATACGCTCCGGCACTGAGATCCCAAGCAACTCCAGCCCTTGCCGGAGAACCCGCGCAGTCAATTCACAGAGAACCAGTCGCGTCTTTCTTATCGCCCCCTCTGACCTCAGCACCGGACAGGACTGGAAGAACGAGTGGTAGGCACGTGCCAACTCGAGGAGATAGCCTGCGAGGAGATTGGGACGAAAATCATCCAGAATTACCGGGACCACCTCACCAAAACGCACCAACATCCGCGCAAGATGAATCTCCTTCTCATCAGATAGCTCAAGATCTGCTCCGTCGAGGACGACCTCCCCATCGAGCTTTCCAAATATGGAACGGCACCTCACATAACTGTATTGCAGGTAAGGAGCGGTATCTCCTTCCATGGAAACCATCTTATCCAGGTCGAAGATATAATCCGAAGTCCGGTGATGGGATAACTCCATGAACTTAACCGCACTGATGCCTATCAACTCCGCAAGGACTTCACGCTCCTTCTCGTCCTCTACTCGTGAACGACCTTCGGAGCTTTCCTTCGCTGCCTCGATGGCATCGGCTATGAGATCACTCAAGAGCGGAAGATCACCAGCCCGCGTCTTGAGAGGCTTTCCATCCTTCCCGAGAATCGTTCCAAAGGAAATGTGTTTCAGTTCGATCCCCCGTCCTCGGCGTGCCGCTACCGCAAAGAGCTGTTTAAAATGATCTCCCTGCCTGTGATCTACTACATACCAGGCGCAATCGGCCTTCATCTCCTCTACTCGGTAATCAACCGTTGCGATATCCGTGGTGGCATAATTGAAACCACCGTCTCTCTTCCGGACAATCATGGGTTTATCCTCCCATTCGCCATCCTTCTGAATCTTGAACGGATCGGTCACGGGGTCTCCTGTATTATCCGAAAATACGCATATTGCGCCGTCACTCTCCCGGGCCAGTTCAGATTGCAGCAAGTCTTCAACCACACCAGGCAGACGCTCATTATAGGAGCTCTCACCCAGCCAGTGATCAAAGCTTAACCCCAGCCTGTCATAGATCACCTGCAAGCCCTCCCGGGAAAGGGTCACACACTCCTTCCAAATCCCAAGGTTCTCCTCATCACCCTGCTGGAGCGCCACCAGCTCCTGCCTGCATTCCTCCTTCACCGAATCATCCTCAGCACATCGACTGTTCGCTGACCGGTATAGACGCAGTAACTCATTGAGTGGATTCTTTCCCAGCGAAGAACGGTCGAGCTCCCTCTTCCACGCCCATATCACCATTCCGAACTGGGTTCCCCAGTCTCCGATATGGTTGTCGGTAATCACATCATGTCCGAGAAAGCGACCAATCCGCGCCAAGGCATCTCCTATGAAGGTAGAGCGAAGGTGGCCCACGTGCATGGGCTTGGCCACGTTCGGGGCACTAAAATCAATCACAATGCGGAGCGGATCCGCCACTCGCGCCACCCCTAGTTGCTCATCCTCCAGCAGATGACCCAGACGCCCCGCATAAGTTGCCGGATTAATCCGAAAATTAAGGAATCCCGGACCGGCAATTTCCACCTCGGCAATCTCCGAAACCTCAACCGCTTCTGCCAGAGCCTCTGCCAACGAGCGGGGATTCTGCTGGACTCCCTTGGCAAGCACCATCGCCGCATTGGACTGATAATCTCCAAACCGAAGGTCCGCAGCCTGGGTCACGCCCACTCCTGCAAGATCGTCTTCCGCGATTCCACAAACCCTGCAACCTGCTCTCAGGCGCTCCTCGAGTATCTCTAAAAGTGTCATTTCAGATACAATAGGCTCCTCGTCGAGTCAGGATAACTTCCATGGCCATGAGAACCCTCTAACATTTATTCCTGCCGAAACGGAGACCAGAATTCATTGATCTTCCTCCTCGTAATCCTTCAGGACTTGAATCAGTTCCTCTGCCGTCTCCGCCTCGGACATCATCCTGCGAACCTCATATCGTGCAAAAAGGCGGGCGATCAAGGCCAAGGTCTGCAGATGGGCATTCGGTTGATTCTCGGGCACGATGAGGAGGATCACAAAATAGACCGGGGCATTATCACAGGCATCAAAATCCACTCCGCCCCGGGACCGGCCAAGCAACGCCACCGGTTTCTCCAGTTCACTGCAGTAGCAATGGGGAATCGCTACTCCATGGCCGATTCCGGTACTCACCCGCTCCTCCCGGGCATACAGCGCATTCAGAATAGGCTCCCTGGACTCCACGCCGAGAGCTCCGGCTTCAAGAAGGTGGTCAATCATTTCTGCCAGCGCCTCCCGATGCGTTTCCGCAATGATCTCCGGGAGAACACGGTGCGCCGAAAGCAGGGAGGCAAGTTTCATACCAGCAGGAAGGGGGCAACAGGCACCCGAGGAGTGGCCCGTTAGTCTCTCCGGGCAAACCACGCAAGGGTTTTCCCTTACTCCAAGCCTGATCCCACTTGACCTGCGCCAAACCCAGCAGGACATTCTGACTCATGTGCAAAAGCCTTCCGGCATCCCTTTTCCTCGCATGTTTGATCCTGAGTTCCTGCGAAACGATTCCGCCAAATTATGGCCCTCCAAACATGGGGGGACCCGGCAAGGACCAGCGCAAGGAAACAATCGCAAATGAGCAGACGGGAGAATTCTATATCGGAAGGCGCTATCACGTAAACCGGACCTGGTGGTGGGGTTACCTCCGCCAACCAGGCGAACCATGGTCGAAATCCCAACTCGTTGTCTTCAAGCAGGATCTCAGACGTGCACCGGACAACCTTCCCCAGGGAGGACCTCGCGGAGCCCGCCATGCTTACGATCACAACTACGAATACCGTATCTGGGGGGCCTTCACCGGTGAAGATGTCTACGAGCCGAACAGCAACCAGTTCCTGCCTGAATTCCAGTTAACTGATTACGAGCTCATCGATTCCGACCCGGGATGGATCTTTTATCCCAGCGACCACTACGACCCCCACCGCCTGACTCTACACCCCTAGGACCTCAGGAACGTTTCCTCCCATCCGGCCTCCACGGCAGATGTTCCTAGTACTTTTTCCACACGGTAGGAACAAAGAGAACAAGAACCGCATAAAGCTCCAGTCGTCCCATGATCATCAGGAGTGAAAGGAACAACTGGGTCACTGGTTGGAAGTGACCATAATTATCCGTCGGACCGACCTCTCCATATCCTGGCCCGATATTACCAAAGGTCGCCAACACTGCAGACACTGTGGTGTTAAAATCGATCCCCTGGGTCATTTCGACCACCGCCACCACCACCATCGAGACCAGAGAGATCAGCCCAAAGAGCGCGACGAAGAGAACCGTCTGGGCACGAGCCTCATCATCGATGGAGTTATCATTCACCTTCATCCCCAGAACCTGCTTGGGTCGGAAGGCCTTCACTACCTCCTGCCACGCGGCCCGCACGAGGAGAATCAACCGACTGACTTTCATCCCCCCCGCAGTGGACCCCGCGCAACCGCCCACCAGCATGAGAAGCAACAGGATGAAATAAACGGCCACTGGCCACTGCTCGTAATCGACGGTCGCGTAACCTGTCGTCGAGGCGATCGAAATGACGGTGAAGACCGCGCCCCGCAGGGACTCCCACACGCTGACTCCCCCACCCAGCGCACCAGCAATCCAGACAACCAGAACCCCTGCCAGTATTAAGAGAAGGTACCAGCGCACCTCTTCGATACGCCGCAGTTCCTTCCAGCGCATGGGGGACAGGATCACAACGTAGATGAAGAAGCTTGTACTCCCGAGGATCATGAAGAATTCCAGCCAGATCTCGATCAGGAGTCCGTTCGCCAGATCCGAAAAATGCGCAATGCTGTCATTATGGGGACTGAATCCTCCCGTAGCCACCGTGGTAAAGGCATGGGCCACCGCATCAAACCAGCTCAGACCGAGCCCCCGTAACCCCAGAAGGCAGATCACTGTCAGTCCAAGATAGATCCAGAGAAAGCGGAGAACCTTATCCTGAATCCGGGCAGTAGTGGTACCCTCTGGCTGGAACGCCGACTCATTGCTGAAAAGGAACTTTGCTCCTCCGCTCCCCGAAAGGAGAACCACCAGCAGGACGAGAATCAACAATCCTCCCAACCACTGCATCACCGAGCGCCAGAGAAGAATCCCCCGGGGCCACTCACTCAGATCAGCAATCACGGTTGCGCCCGTGGTTGTGAAACCGGAAACCGATTCAAAAAAAGCCTCGGTCGGGGAAAGACGCACGTCTCCCAGCAGGAAGGGGATCGCTCCGAAAACCGCACTGAACACCCATCCGAGGCCGACAATCAGAATGCCCTCCCGCCGGGGAATGCGGTCTGGAATCTTTTCTCCAGAAAGGAACAGAACAATTCCAACCAGAAAGCTCGTCCCAGCCGAAACCATCAGAGATATGAACGCCCCTCTGCCCTGAGCCTCAGGATCAAAGTAGGCGAAGATCCCACAGGCCAGCATGGCCACGCTTTCCAGCGTGAAGAGCCAACCCAGAGCCCGTGCCATCACGCGAAAATTCATCTTCTTCTCATAGGATCCAGTCGGCTTGCGACCGGAGCCGGCAACATGGAAACGGCAACACCTCGATAGACTAACCGGCGTGAAACCAAGGCAACAACATGCGGGTTTTCCCCATGACCTCGACCTGGACAAGATCGCTTACCTGAGGCTTCCTCCCAGCTATAAGACCAGCACCGGACCTTTTCCATTACTCAAGAAAACTATTCAGTGCAGAAGCTTAAGCAGCTTCTTAAGCGCTTTCTGGGAAGCCATGGCGTAAATGTGGTCGCCCGACTCAATCACATCCTCAGGACTGGGCACGATGGCCTCTCCTCCACGCAGCACCCCGACAAGAAGCGAACCAGCTGGCCAGTTTATCTCGTCCACCTTCATTCCTGCCACCTTCGCTTTCTTGCCTACGTCTGTTCCTATGACCTGTCCCGCCATCATCTTTCTCACCACGTAATACTTTTCACCGGTAAGATGACGCTCAATATAACGCCTCGTCGCCTCCCGCGGACTCACCGCCGCCACCACTCCAAACTGGCGACCACTCGCCCCGATCGCCCGGGCATAGGCTGCCCGGTGAATAATGGTAAGGCACTTCTTGGCGCCAAGATTGTTGGCCTGCAGACAGGCCATGACATTATCCTCATCGCTCCCACTGGCGGCCACAAAGAAGTCCACTTCTCCCACCTGTTCTTCCTCCAGTGCTGAAAGTTCCGTGGCATCAGCGTTGATAACCGTTGTCTTCCCCAGCCGCTCGGTCAGGTCCTGACAGAGCACCTCATCCTTCTCGAAGATCCTGATTCGACAATGCTCCCAGCTCTGCAGCATCTGGGCCAGGGCAAAGCCATATTCGCCTCCGCCGAAGATCACGACCCGCACTGCTTCAGCCCGCTTGCCCCCCTTCTGGAGAATTTCCGCCAGATCCCGGAGACGAGTCGACTCATTACCGCAGATCGTTACTTCGTCCCCCTCCTCGAGCACGGCATCGGCGTCAGGCACAAAACTTTCCCCATTACGCGTGATAGCCGCTACCCGTGTCCGGGCAGGAGGCTTCAGGTCCCTGAGGCTTTTCCCCATCCCATCACTCTTGGGCCCCACCCTCACCTGCTGGACTTCTATCTCACCTCCTCCAAGCTCCTCCACCCATAACGAATCAGGGTTACGGATAAACTTGGCCAGCTCGTTTGCGGTCAACCGCTCCGAGCTGAATAAGTGATCAATATTAAAATGAACGCCGAGATTGAAGATGGGAATATCGCGCTGGAGCTCGGGATGGACCCGGCACATCACTAGTTTCACGCCCATCGCCTTGGCTATGGAAGAGCTGACGAGGTTGACCGAGTTCTCACTGGTCAGGGCGAGAAAGAGATTACAGTTCGCAACGTCTGCCCGTCCAAGGGCACCGACAGTGCTACCGTCGGCGCAAATTACCTTGGCATCTATCGCACGCTGAATCTCTGCGACCAGTCGCGGGTCAGAATCTATTACCGTGATCTTGTGCTTCTTACCCGACTTCTCTCCTTCGCTCTCAAGAAGAGCATGGCCTTGGGAAAGTTCCGTGGCCAAGTGCCGGCCAATCTCCCCAGCTCCGACGATAATGATGTTCATAAGAACAGCCCTCGGCCGTGTCGGTATTCTCCCTTTCCGCCCCAAGCATACCAGCAAAATCGCCCTGAATCCTTTCTACTCATTTATTATAAACAGTTTAAGGACTGTCATAACCTTCCGCTGGTAGCCTTAAGAGGTGCCAATGCGCCCAAAAACACATCAAACCGCTTCCCCATCTAGAAGTCATTCACAGGTTTTTCACTGATAACCAGTCAACGCAGTCTGCCTTGCCGCCAGACCCGATGTGACCTATTCGTTATTCATGCGGTAAATGATGAATGAAAGCCGTATCCCTATTGGTATTTTATAGAATCCTATTCTCAACCGACCTGTGACCTCTTCCCTGCTCTTCCGCCTCTTCGTTACAATCTCTCTACCCCTCTTCCTGTCCCTGCTCTCCTACTCGCAGGAAGAAAAGGATCCCGCAAATCCTGCCGCGAAATCCGATCCCTCGCTGGAACAATATTACGTCGCCAACGGTGCCTATAATCGTAAGTTGTATCCTGTTGCCATCCAGCAATATCAGGCCTTCCTCAAGGCCCATCCCGATCATGCCAAAGCTGACCTGGCCCAACGTGGCCTCGCCTTGAGTTACTATGCTTCCAAAAAATATGAGGAAGCAATAGCGCCCCTCTCCAGCCTCTTGGGCAAAGATAAAATAGACCCCTCTATCAGCCGGGAACGCCTCGTCATGATGCAGGGGCAGTGTCTTCTCATTACTGGTGAAAGGGAACAGGCACAAACTCTCTATGTTGCTGAGATTGGCAACCTGAAAACCCCCGCTTATCTTCATGCCGCCCTCGCCTCCATCTCCGACGTCAGCTTCAGCACTGGAAACTGGGATGAGGTGGTCAACTGGACGGGCAAGTTGCTGAGCGCGAAGCCAGATAAGGCCCAATCCGCCCGGGCTTACTATCAGCAGGGCTATGCGCACTATCAGCTCAAGGCTCCGGAAAAAGCCATTGGAGCTCTTTCGGAGATCGAGGGTCTGGACGCCGATCCCGTCTGGGTCACCCGTGGTCTTTATCTTTCCGGTGACTGCTACAACCAGTTGAAGAAATCTCAGGAGGCCATGGAGGCATTCGAAAAAGCTCTCCCCGGACTGAAGGGTAATGACGCTATCGAATGCCGCTATCGCCTGGGATTGACCCGGTTCGTTCTCAAGCAGTATGAGGAATCGGCCACGGATCTTGCCGCCTATCTCAAAGCCGCTGCCGAGGGACCCCACGCCCCCGAAGCCCGACTCTACCTCGCCCGTACCCATCTGGAGCAAGGATCCCTGGAGACCGCTGGAAAAGAACTGAAGGCCCTTGCTGATGGCGCCGGCGAGGTGGCCGCCCGGGCCAGCCTCTGGTATGCCAGAGTATATACCCGGGACGACCCAAGGGACTATGAAAGCGCCGCGTCCATCCTGGCCACCGCTACCCAGAGT
>MDTA01228448.1_pt1 | contig 14835 bp, 19 predicted proteins | sample 811151 | NCBI WGS metagenome assembly MDTA01 (sample SAMN05326648, study PRJNA326480) | marine metagenome | isolation source: seawater | place: Indian Ocean: South | collected 2010 | reverse complement strand
TGTTGCACAAGCTCAACACGCGCTTAGAGAGATGGTAGATAAATTGAAAAAGAATGATATTAAAGTTACATACGCTATCCATCCAGTTGCTGGAAGAATGCCGGGACACATGAATGTACTTCTAGCAGAAGCAAATGTCCCATATGACGAAGTTTTTGAGTTAGAGGATATAAATAATGATTTTGCTAACTCTGATGTAGCTTTTGTAATTGGGGCTAACGATGTAACTAATCCAATCGCGAAAACAGACCCTAAAAGTCCAATATTTGGCATGCCAGTTTTAGACGTTGAAAAATGCAAATCAGTTCTTTTTGTAAAAAGAAGTTTATCTCCTGGATATGCGGGTATAGATAATGAGTTATTTTATAGAGATAACACTTTAATGCTTTTTGCAGATGCTAAAAAAATGACAGAAGATATTGTTAAAAATTTAGATTAACAATTTTGAAATATTTCTATTTAAAAATGTAGTAATAATATTTTCTATACTTTGCGAAGTTTTTTGAGTTTCTATAATTTTTAAAAAAAAAATCTAAAATAATCTTTAGATTTTTCTGCAAATAAATCATAAAAATATTCTATTCCAGCCCTCTTAGCATACTCCTTTTTATATTTTGCCAATTCCTCTTTAGTATAAGCTAAGCCATTATCTCCAAATTTACAAACAATACTGTTAAAATCAAAACTTGGGTCATAGAGACTGTTAAGATTAAATAGTTTTGTTTTCATAAAATTCCCAATCAATAGGTCATCAAAAACATTATATTTACATGCATTAATTAAACTATTTCTAGGTAACTCAAATGACATTCCTTTATTTTTTGGACCTTCAAATTTAAGATTAAGTTCTTTCTTTCCTACGACAAAATTTATAAAACCAATACTGCTATTTAATTCTTCAAATTGGTTAAAGTAATCAATTATAATTTTTTTATCATTTTTATCTAAAATATCACTCCAATTATCACCAAATTGCTCAGGTTTTTTTACTTTAAATTTATTTTTTTTTAAGTTTAAAGATTTAAAATTATCATCCTTAAGAGAGTCAACAAAAGTAAACGGTTCAATAAAATTTAATTTTTTGTGGAAGCCATTCTTATATTCATGAATAGGGGTAACATACTTATTTGCCCACACGGAATCTTCCCTTTGGTATTCATGAAATGAACTAAACGGTATGACATAATTTGCATCATAAGTTTTTGCAACTAAAGACAAATAATCTCCAACGGGATGTTTTTTTGCTGCTAAAGGTTCTATAAATTTATCATTATGATCATAAAAATTAATCATATCGGCGTCCCCCCATCCGCTAATCGACAATAAAAATTTTCTTTTAAAGGGTTTACAAATTTTTTTAATAAATCTGGTATGATAAGGACCCGCATCATTTAAATTAATAAAAATATCATTGTTAATTCTTACTAGAAGTATCGTATCCTGAATTTTCGTGCTTATTCCCATCACAGAAACATTTTCAGATAACTTTGACCATTTTCTTTCAGGCAAAATTGATACCTTAAATCCTTGATTAGTAAGATCATTATAAATTCTTCCACCTACATGATCACCTAGTAAAATCGTACTATTTTTAAAATTATGTAATGAGTCAGGATTTAGATGATCTGGATGCCCGTGTGAAAAAAAAATAAATTTAGATGAAGTCATATCCTTTTTTAAATAATCTGGAATGTAAAATTCCATTTTCCAACTTCCGAAATAAGCATAGTCTTCTGACCCCAACCAAGGGTCAGTAGATAAAATTGGTTTATCATCGTAGGCGATTAAAGTTGCATTACCAATTGTTTGTGCGCCAATCATATTTAAACAATTTTAACACATGCTTGTCGATTTGAAAATGCTATGTATTTGTATTCACTACTATCAAAATTTTCCTTAAAAGCTTTATACTCATATTTTTCCCAGTTAGGGAAACCATAAAATTCATCGAATAGTATTATAGCGCCATTTTTTAAATGTTTTTTAATTTTACTTAATACAAATGAAGTTGATTTATAAGTATCTAAATCGAAATGAATAAAAGATATCTTATTTTTATGGTTATCTAAAAAACTGTCAATTGTATCCTCAACCCATCCATCTATTAATTGGACATTATTTTCAACTTTTGGTTTTTTATTGTTTAAGTTGAAGGTACCTATTGGATTGAATTTGTCAGTTATCCAGTTTTCTTTTAAACCTCTAAAAGAGTCAAAACCGTAAATTTTACACTCAATTTTTTTTAAACTTCTTGCAAACAAATTTATTGAATATCCTTTGAAAACTCCGAACTCTAAGAATAACTCTCCTTTTTTGTAATTATCGATAGCATTTGAAATTGCAAAATTTCTTATAGAATCATCATCAGAAAAAATAAATGAATTTTTAAAATCTTCTTTAAAAAAATCATAACTCTCCTGTGAAATTTTTTCTAAATATAAATCTGAAGGAGATTTAGGTTGAATTTTAATTTTCAGTCTATTATTTATAAATGATAATATTTTGGCAAATTGCTTCAACAGAAAACTTTTCATTATTCATTTATAATTTAAAACTTTATTTAAATCACCTAGAAATTTTAAGATATTTGGTTGCGGGGGTAGGATTTGAACCTACGACCTTCAGGTTATGAGCCTGACGAGCTACCAGACTGCTCCACCCCGCGATATATATTAAGCTTTCTTTAAATTTACAGCTTGAAGCTTATCTTTTTCTTTTTTTATTTCAAACTCAATTTTCTGATCTTCTTTCAATACTCGCAGTTTTGAATTTTCTAACTCAGATACATGTAAAAATATATCTCTTTCCGTCTCTTCTTCAGTTATAAAACCATAACCTTTTTTTGAATTAAACCACTTTACTTTACCTAAGGGCATTTTTCTCCTTTTAAACAAGAATTAATATCTGTTTTTTAATTTTTGGAGTTTTTTTATTCTTTTAATGTTTTCGGTCCTAATTCTTTTCTTTCTTTCAGAAGGTTTTTCATAGGTGCTTTTCATTTTCATTACCTTAAAAAAACCCTCCTTTTGTAATTTTCTTTTTAAAACCCTAATCGCTTGCTCAACATTATTATCTTTAACTTCTATTTTAATAAAATCCTCCTGTTAATCGTAAGCTAGTTATCATTTCAGCGGTAAATTGTCCATAATTTATTAAATCATTGACTAGCTGATTTTTCTTTTTCTAATCTTTTTTCTTCTCTCAATTTAGCTTTCTTTTCCCTCTCTATTCTCCTTTTTGCCTTATCCAAAGCCTTTTGATATATTTCTTGTGTACATAGAGACAATATAACCGGATCTCTAGGTTTTAAATTTGAAAAGTTCCAATAACTTCTTTTTCTAATAAGAGACACTGTTCCCTTTGTACTGCCTACTAATTTAGAAATTTGACCATCGGTTAATTCAGGTGAGTTTTTACAAAGCCATAAAATTGCGTCTGGCCTATCTTGTCTTTTTGATAATGGAGTGTATTTTGGTTTTTTTCGTTCTTTGACACTTACTTCATTATCTTTTTTTATTAAATTTAACTTTCTTTCAGGGTCTTTTGAGCAAACGTCAATTTCATCCCTTGATAACTGGCCTGCAAGTATGGGATTGTAAGCTTTGATACCTTTTGCAACATCACCATCGGCAATACCTTTCACTTCTAATTCGTGAAGGTTACAAAAATTTGCTATTTGTTTAAAAGTTAAAGTTGTGTTTTCTACCAGCCAAACAGCAGTAGCCTTTGGCATAAAAGGAACATCAGACATAAGTTATTTTTTTTTTCTTAAGTTGCTAAACTTTTTATTATATTTGCTCACTCTACCTTTATCTAAAATTTTTTGTGTACCACCTGTCCAAGCAAAATGAGATTTAGAATCAATATCTAGTTTTAAAACGTCATTTTCTTTTCCCCAAGTTGATTTTGTCTCAAATTCACTACCATCAGTCATTACAACTTTTATTTTATGATAGTTTGGATGTATATCTTTTTTCATAGGACGTGTTCTATATTATCTGATAATTTTACTCAATATTTTTTTTAAAAATCGCACTATGTAATTCCTCATGTATAATAGAATTAGTGGCTATTAAATTACGTCTATTTGTGCTTTTTTCATCATTTTCTAAAAAGTCAACAAATCCACCTGCTTCTTTTACAATTATTTTACCTGCGGCTATATCCCAGTAGTTTAAATCCCATTGCCAAAATCCATCAAACCTACCGCAAGCCACGTTAGCCATATCAAGAGAAGCACTTCCAAATTTTCTAATGGGAGCATCAACAATATTTGACATTTCTATAAACTCCTTAAAAATATTGTCCCTTTGCAAACTATTTTTTTTTGGTCCACCCGTAACAAGCAAAGAATCTTTAAGATTTTTTTTTTTTGAAACCCGAATTCTTGAATTATTTAAGAAAGCGCCTTGACCTTTTTCAGCCACAAACATTTCGTTTTTAATAGGATCAAAAATTATTCCACAAATTATTTCTTTTTTTTCTTCATAACCTATAGATATTGCAAACTGTGGAACACCATTTAGAAAATTCATTGTTCCATCTATTGGATCTATTATCCAACGATTTTCTTTATTATCTTTGTTAATGACTCCGCTTTCTTCACTTAAAATGCCAAAATCAGGGTGAGCTTTCAATAATTCATTAATGATAATTTCCTCTACCTTCTTATCAGCCGAACTTACAAAATCTCCTGGTCCTTTAGCTGAAACTTGGAGATTTTCAATTTCTCCAAAGTCTCTTATGAGAGGTTTAGAAGCTTTCATGCAAGCTTTAGTTAAAATATTTATTTGAGGAGAGTTTAACCTCATTAGTTTGCTTTCTTTACATATTCAAAAGTACGTGTATCAATTATTATTTTTTCCCCTGCTTCAATAAAAGGTGGAATATTTACTTGAATACCGCATTCTAATTTTGCTTGTTTATACGAAGAAGATGCTGTTTGATTTTTTATTGATGCATCTGTAGTTTCTATTGTACATTCAATATTATTTGGTAACTCAACTGAAATAGGTTTATCTTCCATAAAAACTATAATCACTTCTAAGCCTTCACTTAATAATTTGTGTTTTTCACCTATGACATTTTTTTTTATTTCAACCTGATCATAAGTTTTATTGTCCATGAAATGACAACTTTCACCATCTATATATAGAAAATTAAATTTTTTTTCATCAAGCTCAGCTTTTTCTATTGTTTCGTTTGATCTAAATCTTTCATTTAATTTTGTGCCTTTAATTAAACTTTTCAATTCTACTTGATTAAAAGCACCTCCTTTTCCAGGTTTTACATGTTGAGTTTTCAATACATTCCAATAATCATTTTTATGCTCAATGATCATTCCTGGCTTTATTTCGATTGCATTAATTTTCATTATTAAAATTTTCTAATTGCTTTCTCTGGTTTTAATTCAGGGTTATCCCAAATAAAAGTTGAAATTGCAATATAATTGGCTCCTGCTCCTAAAAGTTTTTTGTAATTTTTATCGTTTATGCCACCAATTGCCACTATGGGTTTTTTAACCACTTTTTTTGCCCACCTTAAAATATTAATTTTTGCTTTGAAAGCATTAGGTTTTAATTTTGATTTAAAAAAAGAACCTAAAGCAATATAATTTACTTTTTGATTTAAAGCATTCTTACAAAGTTTTTTTGATCCATGGCAAGTCATGCCTATAATAGTTTTTTTTAATTTTTTTTTTGCATAACTGACGCTGTCATCACTTTGCCCCAAATGGCATCCTTCTGCTTTTACAATTTTTGTTATATCTACACTATCGTTAATTATGAGTTTAACACCATATTTTTCAGTGATTTTCTTAATTTTTTTAGCAATAAAGATTAATTTATTTTTTGGAGTTTTTTTAAGTCTTAATTGAAAGTATTTTACTTTATTAGATGATAAAACTTTACTTAAATCTTGGTAGAAAGATTTTTTTATTAAGTTTGGAGATATTAAATAAATATATTTTTTCAACTCAGCTAAGCTACTTCTTTTTCTGCACTTTCAGACCACTCTGCTTTGGTAGACAAACCATTCATCTTTGCCCTATGGTTGAACACTTTTTGAATACTAGAAATATCATTCATTGATTTTGCCCATGTTTTTAATGCAGATTGTTGTAAAGCTCTTCCATAAGAAAATGTGAAATTAAAATTTGTATCATTTATTTTATTGATCTCATTTAAGTTTCTTGTAGCCTCAACTTCACTTTGACCACCAGATAAAAAAGCTACACCTGGAACGTCAGTAGGCATGTTTTTTTTGAGACACTCTAAGGTTTTTTTTGCAATTTCCTCTGAAGTAGACTTTTTTTCACATTTTGATCCTGGTAATATCATGTTTGGCTTAAGTACTGTTCCTTTAAGATTAACATTATTTGTTTCGAGCTCTTTGTATACCTCTACCAGAACTTTACTTGTAACATCGTAACATTTATCAATCGTATGATTTCCATCCATTAAAACTTCGGGCTCTACTATAGGTACCATTTTTGCCTCTTGTACAATTGCGGCGTATCTCGCCAAAGCATGTGCATTAGCTTTAATACACTGTTCGCTAGGATGATCACTCGAAATTGAATATACAGCTCTCCATTTTGCAAATTTAGCACCTAACTTAAAATATTCTTCCATTCTTTCTCTTAAGCCATCAAGTCCCTCTGTAATTTTTTCATTTTTTGAACCAGCTAAAAATTTTGCTCCTTTATCAACTTTTATCCCAGGAAGAGATCCATTTTTACTTATAAGATCAGGAATAGAAACCCCTGTACTAGTTGACTGCCTGATAGTCTCATCAAAAAGAATGACTCCACTTATATTTGCTTTCATTGAATCTGATGAAAAAAGAGTTTCTCTAAAATGAAGTCTATTTTTTTCATTACTTTCAACATTTACACTTTTTAATCTTTTTTCCATTGTGCCGGTACTTTCGTCAGCTGCGAGTATCCCCTTACCTGGAGTAACCATTTTTTTTGCTATTTCTTCTAAAGTCATAATTGGTATTTATTTTAAAACACTAAGACCAGGCAAGTCTTTTCCTTCTAAGTATTCTAAAAAAGCACCACCTGCTGTTGATAAGTATGAAAAGGATAATTTATTCTGGCTTTTATTTATTGCAGAAATTGTATCACCTCCTCCAATAATAGATATTAATGACTTATTAATAGTGTTTTCTGAAATTTTTTTACTTATTTTATTAGTTCCAAAAGCAAAATGTTTGTTTTCAAAATACCCGGCAGGACCATTCCACAATACCGTTTTTGATTGATCGATAATCATTTCAATTTTTTCTATTGAGTCTTTTCCAATATCTAAAATTATCTCATTCTTTAAAATATTTTTTTTAGCTTTATACGTTCCTTTTCCGTTAAACTGTTTATCCACTTTGAAATCATCAGGAATAAATATCTTACACTTATGTTTTTCTATACTTGAAAAAATTCTTTTTATAATCTCTCCTGAATTTGTCTCAATTAAAGATTTTCCAACTTCAATACCTTCATATTTCAAAAAATTGTTGGCCATTGCTCCCACAATAATCAAATTATCTACATTTTTAACCAAATTCAATAAGACGTTTATTTTAGTAGATATTTTTGAACCACCAATAATACATGTAACAGGTTTTTTTTTATTTTTGAAAATTTTATCTATAGCTTCTATTTCTTGTTTCATTAAAGGTCCTGCAAAAGACTCACTCATAATCTCTGCTATTTTATGAATTGAAGCCTGTTTTCTGTGTGAGCAAGAGAAAGCGTCGTTAATATAAATTTCTCCAAGTTCAGAAATTATTTTAGCGAAATTTTCATCATTTTTATTCTCTTCTTCAAAAAATCTAATATTTTCAAAAAGAATTATCTCCCCAGGCTGTAAATATTTTATTTTATCTTTTGTTTCACTATTTATCTCCCCGGTAAAAAAATAAATATTTGTATTAATTTTATTTTTCAAATATTTATAAATTGGTAAAAGCGAATATTCAGATTTATGGGCACCCTTAGGTCTACCGAGATGACTTAATAATATAATTTTTGATTTTTTTTTAATTAGATGGTTTAAAAATGGCAAAATAGAAACTATTCTTGTATCGTCTTGAATTACTTTGTCAATTATTGGTACATTTAAATCAAGCCTTAATAAAATTTTTTTTCCGTTAACATCTTTGTTTAAGGGAAAAAATTTAATACCTGACATTTTTAATTATTTTTTATAAAAGATTGAATCAAGTTAACTAACTTTTCACTAGTTAGATCATAATTTTCGAAAAGTTTTTTGTATGGAGCGCTTTTTCCGAATTTATTAATACCTATAGTAAGCCCTTTTTTATTCATATATTTTTTCCAACCGCCTGTACTACTTGCCTCAATAGAAACAATGAAAGAGTCTTTTTCTAATATTTGATCCTTATAATCACTTTGCTGCTCATCAAATAATTCTTGGCAAGGCATTGAAACAACCTTTGAGTCGATATTATTTGATTTTAATAACTCTTGTGTTTCTAGAGCTAGCGATACTTCAGATCCAGAGGCAATAATAGTTAATTTATTATCGTGAGATGTAACTTTAATTGGATAAGCTCCTTTAAGACAATTGTTTTTTTCAGAAAAATTACTGGTTATGTATGGCAACTTTTGTCTTGAGAGAACTAAAGCACTAGGTCCACTAATATTATTTAATGCAGCTTCCCAACACTCTAAGGTTTCATTAATATCAGCTGGCCTAAACACTTTTAAATTTGGAATAGCTCTTAATCCCGCTAATTGTTCTATTGGTTGATGTGTTGGTCCATCTTCCCCTAAACCAATAGAGTCATGAGAAAAAATATATATGACTTTTAAACCCATTAAGGCAGAAAGTCTTATGGAAGGCTTGCAGTAGTCTGAAAAAATTAAAAAAGTACCACCGTAAGGAATTAAGTTATGATACAAAGCTAAGCCATTCATTGTAGCCGCCATACCATGTTCCCGAACACCGTAATGCAGATAATTTCCATCAAAACTTTTAGAATTAATAACTTTAGATTTTTTAGTTTTTGTATTGTTTGACCCACTTAAATCTGCAGACCCACCAATTAATTGAGGCAAAATATCAGTGATGCTCTCAATAACATTCATTGAACATTGTCTTGTAGCTAATGATGGTTTATCTTTAAAATACTTTTTCTTTTCTTCTAAAATTAAATTAGATAGTTCGTTTTTATAAATCTTATTGTTAAATTTATTAAATTCTTTTTTAACTTTATCTTTTGACTTATTTAAGATTTCTAGCCAATTTTTTTCCTCTCTAATACCCTTTTCTCCAATTTTTCTCCATTCGTTTAGCACATCTTTAGGCACATGAAATGCTTCATGACTCCATTTTAATTTTTTTCTAACTAATTTAATTTCTTCATCTCCTAGAGGAGCGCCATGAGATGATGCTTTTCCAGATCTATTTGGCGATCCAAATCCGATTATGGTTTTACAAGAAATTAAACTAGGTTTATTAGATTTTTTAGCCTTGGTAATCGCTGTATTTATTTGTTTTTCGTTGTGACCATTTACTTCTAAAAAATTCCATCCATAAGACTCAAACCTTTTTTTATAATTATCAGAAACACTTAAATCTGTTGGCCCATCAATTGAAATTTTATTATTATCAAAAAAAACGATAAGATTTTTTAGTTTTAGATGGCCAGCTAAACTTAAGGCCTCGTGACTTATACCTTCCATTAAATCACCATCGCTAGCAATTACATACGTTTTGTGATTTATTAAATTTTGACCAAATTTTTTTCTATAAATTGACTCTCCAATTGCAAGTCCAACTGAATTACCTAATCCTTGACCCAAAGGCCCGGTAGTTGTCTCTATTCCTGAATTTATTTTATATTCAGGATGCCCAGCACAAATAGAATCTAATTGTCTAAACGATTTAATATCATCTAAACGGACACTCTCGAATCCAGTTAAGTAAAGAAGAGAATATAAAAGCATAGATCCGTGTCCAGCTGATAAAATAAATCTGTCTCTATTAATCCACTCTGGATTTTTTGGATTAAACCTCAGGTGGTATTTAAATAAAACCGTAGCAACATCCGCCATACCCATTGGCATTCCTGGATGTCCAGAATTTGCTTTTTGAACAGCATCAATAGACAAGAATCTAATAGCGTTTGAAAGATGATTTAGTTTTATGTTCACTTTATAAATAACCTATATAGACTTAAAGTAAGTATATCAATATTATGATATAATAATTAGATGAATAGTTTAGAAAAAAAAGAAAAAAATTTACAGAAGTTATTAGAAAAATTGTCCCTATTAACTTCAAGTTATTCACAACCTTTTACTAGTAATGAAAAAATTCATGAGGAAAAAGATCAGCTTAATTTAGAAAAAAAAGAACTTGAAAAGAGAAATGAGGAGTTAGCTAGAGAACATCGTTATTTAAAAAACAAATTAGCAAAATTACAAACTGAGCTTAATAAAAGATTTGAGGTTGAGAATAAATTTAACCAAGATATTGATGAATTAAGCCAAGAGACTGAAAATTTAGTGAAAGAAATTGAAAAATGGCAAATGTAAATATTAAGTTTAATGGAAGGGATTACCTTCTTTCATGTGACGATGGCCAAGAGGAGTCTTTAAAAAAATTAACTCAGTTTTTAGATAGAAAATATAATCAACTTAAGGATAAATTAGGAAATATAGGTGAAAACAAACTACTATTAATCACTACTATAGGATTAATTGACGAATATTTTGATTTAAAAGAGCGTGTTACATTACAAAAAAACAAGATTGATGACTTAGCCAATAAATTTTTGGAAATTAAATCTTTGGCTATTAAATATAAGGATAGTAAAGATAGTGAAATAAAAGAATTAAATTTAGAGATAGATAAATTTAAAAATTCAATTAAAAAAAATAATGATATTTATGAGAGTCTCCTTGATAGAACAACAGAGTCTTTAGAGCAAATTATTAAAAAAACTGAATCATCATCAAAAATTCAGTAGATGCCCTCAAAAAATCATTTAAGAAGCAAGTTTTTAGAATTAAGAAAAAAACAATATTTTTTTACTAATAATAAGTTTTTCAATCCACTATTTAAATTATTAAGAAAAAAAAAAATCAATAATAAGAAGTTAAAGCTAGGAATTTACTATCCCTGTAACTTTGAAATAAACATACTTCAAATTTATGAAAACGTTAATTTTAAAAAAATTCAAACTTCTTTACCTGTTATTAAAAAAAATTATCAAATGGAATTTTATGCCTGGAAACCAAATGATATATTAAGTGTCAATGAATACGGTATTCCAGAGCCAGACTTTAAAAAAAATCAATTTTCTCCTAATGTTATATTATTGCCTTTACTTGCTTTTGATAAAAAAAAAATAGGCTTGGGTATGGGAAAGGTTTTTATGATAGATATTTAAACAAGTGTCTTAAAAAAAATAAAAAAATTTTAACTATTGGTATTGCTTTTTCTTTTCAAAAATATAAAAAAATCCCAACTAATAAAATGGATATTAAACTTGATTATATTTTGACTGAAAGAGGTCTTTTTTAAAATGAATATACTTATTCTAGGAGATGTTGTAGGAGTTTCAGGCCAGAAGATTGTAAAGAATAAACTTAAAGAAATTATTAAAAAATACAAAATAGATTTTACAATAGTCAATGGAGAAAATGCTGCCGAGGATGGTAAAGGTATAACAAAAAAAATTTCTGATGATTTTTTTTGTAATGGTGTCGATGTAATAACATCTGGCAATCATATTTGGGATAAATCAGAAATAACAAGTTTTATAGATAGAGAAAAAAGACTTCTTAGGCCAGCAAATTTTGTTAATGGATCACCTGGTAGAGGACTAGGTACTTTTAATATTAAAAACAAAAATTTGAAAATTTCCGTAATAAATTTAATGGGCAATGTGTTTATGAAAAAAACTGATGATGTATTTTTAAAAGTAAATGAAATTTTAAAAAAAATTGAATTAAAAAAAGATACAGATTTTTTAATTGTAGATTTTCATGGAGAGATTACTAGTGAAAAAATGGCCATGGGCCATTTCTTAGATGGAAAAATAACTTGTTTTGTCGGTACCCACACACATGTTCCAACTGCAGACACAAGAATTTTACCCAATGGCACAGGATATCAAACTGATATCGGTATGTGTGGTGATTATAATTCAGTTATCGGCATGAATAAAGAAAACTCAATAATGAGATTTTTAAAGAATAAAGATGCCCAAAAGCACTTTCCAGCAGAGGGGGAAGGATCGCTATCTGGTGTTATTGTGGAAGGTGACGATAAAACAGGTTTAACAAAAAAAATTTCAAGATTAGTTGAAGGCGGGGTGTTTAAAATTTAATTATGGCAGGTCATTCACATTGGGCTGGTATTAAGCACAAAAAAGGAAGGCAAGATAAAGAAAGAGCTAAACTTTTTTCTAAACTTTCAAGAGAAATAACTGTAGCTGCAAAGTTAGGGGCTAAGGATCCTGACTCCAATCCAAGATTACGATCAGCTATTCAAACAGCAAGAGAGTTTAATATGCCAAAAGATAATATTAATAGGGCCATAACTAAATCTGATATTTCTACCGATAATAATTTTCAAAATTTGAGATATGAGGGTTTTGGTCCATTTAATGTTGCTTTAATTATAGAAACTTTAACTAATAATAAAAACAGATCTGCATCTAATATAAGAACTATTCTACAAAAAAATGGTGGTAGATTAGGTGAAAACGGATCTACAAGTCACTTATTTTTTTCGTGTGGAGTGATTAAAATAAAAAAAGATATCATTGATGATGTTAAAATATTAGATATAGCAATTAACGCAGGGGCCAAAGATTGTGTTAGTGACAATCAAATTCATGAGATTGTTACTGAGAAAGAAGATTTTTATAAAATTAAAAGTAAAATCGAAAAACAAGTAAAGGATTTTGTGTACTCAGGTATAGAGTGGCGTGCCCACAGCTATATCAAAATAAGTAAATCTAAAATCGAAAAAATTGTCGAGTTACTTGAGACTTTAAATGACGATGATGATATACAGAAAGTATTCTTTAATTGTAAAATTTAAGAAAATTGAAATATGTTAATTATTGGAATAGACCCAGGATTAAAAGGTGCAGTGGCATTTTTAAAAAAAGGAAAAATAATCAATTTGTTTGAAATGCCAATAATGTCTGAGGGCAAAAAAAATAAAAACCAATTAAATAATGCACAGCTAGTAAAAATAATGAGAGAAAATATTGATGATTTTTCTTTAACCTCAGTAGTAGTAGAAAAAGTTAATGCAATGCCAGGCCAAGGTGTTACCAGCATGTTTAATTTTGGTCAAACTTTTGGTGCTATTAAGGGTATTTGTGCTGCTTTAGGATTACCTATCTTTTTTGTAACACCCTCAAAATGGAAAAAACATTTCGATCTTATTAATTCTTCTAAAGATGCAAGTAGAACAAAAGCCATTGAAATGTATCCTTTATTATCTGATCAATTATCCAAAAAAAAGGACGTTAATAAGTCCGATGCTATTCTTATTGCTAGATATTTTAGTGAAACAAGATTTGAAGAAAACCCAAAATAAACTTTTATTATCTCAAAAAGCGCCAAATTCATGACACATTCTAAAAGTAATTAAGCAATATGGACCAAGAAATTGCATCTCAAATAATAGGTTTAGGTGGAAACACAGACTTTTCTTTAATGCAGCTTTTTTTAAGAGCTGATTTTGTTGTTAAATCAGTAATCATAATTCTTATCGCTGCTTCAATTTATTCTTGGGCTCTAATTTTTGACAAATATAAGCTTTTTAAAAAAATTAATATTTCATCTCAAGACTTTGAAAACAAATTTTGGAAAGCAAAATCTGCAGAAAGTTTTAATAGCAATTTACCAGCCAGACCTCAAGATCCAATGACTTTAATTTTTAAAGATGCAATGACAGAACTGTTAAAAACTAAGTCTAAATCCTCAGCTGTTCAACTAGCAAGAGTTGAGAGAATATTAGAAATTTCTACTGATAAACAAATTAAACTAATTGAAAAGAATTTTACGTTTTTGGCAACGGTAGGTGCCACAGCGCCATTTATTGGATTATTTGGAACAGTTTGGGGTATTATGAATTCTTTTCAATCTATTGCAATTTCTAGAAACACAAGTTTAGCAATTGTTGCACCTGGGATAGCAGAAGCATTATTTGCTACGGCACTTGGTTTATTAGCAGCTATTCCAGCAGTTATAGCTTACAATAAATTTAATAGTGACTCAAAACGGTATTTGTCTAGAATAGATAATTTTTGCAAAAGGTTTCTTTCAATAATTTAATTTAAATTATGGCATTTAAAACTAATCGCTCAAAAAATGATCCGATGAGCGAAATCAATGTAACTCCATTCGTGGATGTCATGTTAGTTCTTTTAATAATTTTTATGGTAACTGCTCCACTTTTAACCGTCGGAGTACAAGTTGATTTGCCCGAGTCTGCCGCAGACTCTCTACCTGATGATCAGGAGCCTTTGACATTGTCCATTAATTCAAAAGGAGAAATATTCATACAAGAACATAAAGTAAGCTACGAAAAAGTAGTACCTAAACTTCTAGCTATTTCTAAAAATAGGACTGATACAAGAATATACGTTAGAGGAGACAAAACTATAAATTACGGAAGAGTGTTAGAAGTTATGGGAACATTATCTGGAGCTGGGTTCTCTAAAGTTGCTTTAATTTCAGAGCCATACAAAAATTAGGATGATTTATGATAAGAAGTTTGATTTATTCAATTACTTTTCACTCTATATTAGTATTACTAACAATTTTGAGTTTACCAT
>MDTA01085668.1_pt1 | contig 14835 bp, 11 predicted proteins | sample 811151 | NCBI WGS metagenome assembly MDTA01 (sample SAMN05326648, study PRJNA326480) | marine metagenome | isolation source: seawater | place: Indian Ocean: South | collected 2010 | reverse complement strand
TTGAGGAGCTCCGATGTTTGCTTCGACTTTAAATTCTCTTTTCATCCTATCAACAATTATATCAAGGTGTAATTCACCCATACCTTTAATTATAGTTTGACCTGACTCTTCATCTGAAGAAACTCTGAATGAAGGATCTTCTTTAGCTAATCTAGCTAAAGCTTCGCCCATTTTTTCTTGGTCACCTTTAGTTTTAGGTTCCACCGCAATTTCTATAACAGGATCCGGAAATTCCATAGGCTCTAATAAAATTGGATTTTTTGAGTCACATAAAGTATGACCAGTAATTGTATGCTTTAAGCCTGCTAGAGCTACAATATCACCTGCGCTAGCAACTTTAATATCTTCTCTACTATTTGCATGCATTAGTAGCATTCGGCCAATTCTTTCATCTTTATCTTTTGATGAGTTTAAAATTGAAGTACCTGCATTTAGAGTGCCAGAGTAAATTCTGATAAAAGTCAATGAACCAACAAATGGGTCATTGGCTACTTTAAATGCTAAAGCTGAGAAGTTTTCCTTTTCGTCAAAATTCATCGTTACTTTATCCTCTGAACCAACCTTTGTTCCCTCAATAGATTTTAAATCGCTTGGACTTGGTAAGTAATCAATTACAGCATCCAGTAAAGGTTGGACGCCTTTATTTTTAAACGCAGATCCAGTTAAAATAGGAACAAAATTGAATGATAAAGTACCTTTTCGTATACATTTTATTAAATCTTGCTCTGATGGTTCATTGCCTTCAAGATAAGTCTCCATTAATTTCTCATCCTCTTCAACTGCTGTTTCAACTAATTCTTTTCTGTATTTTTCAGCTTTGTCCTTTAGATCTGCTGGGATCTCAACGTGCTCAAATTTTGCTCCGAGATCTTCGTTTTGCCAAACAATACCTTTCATTTTTACAAGATCAATTACTCCTTTTAGATCTGCTTCCGACCCAATTGGAAGCTGTAAAGGTAAAGGTTTGCAACCAAGTCTATCTTTGATCATTTCTACACATCTATAAAAGTCAGCACCTGTTCTATCTAATTTATTTACAAAACATATTCTTGGAACTTTATATTTATCGGCTTGTCTCCACACTGTTTCAGATTGAGGCTCAACACCAGCTACACCATCAAATACTGCGACTGCCCCGTCTAAAACTTTTAAAGATCTTTCTACTTCTATGGTAAAATCCACGTGGCCAGGTGTATCAATTATATTAATTCTGTGGTCTCTCCAAAAACAAGTTGTTGCAGCTGAAGTAATAGTAATTCCTCTTTCTTGTTCCTGTTCCATCCAATCCATCGTTGCTGCTCCATCGTGTACCTCACCAATTTTATGGCTTTTACCAGTATAGTATAAAATTCTCTCAGTTGTTGTTGTTTTACCTGCATCGATGTGTGCCATGATACCAATGTTTCGATATTTATCTAAAGTATATTTAGCCATAAAGTTTTACCATCTGAAATGAGCAAAAGCTTTGTTTGCTTCTGCCATCTTATGTGTATCTTCTCTTTTTTTAATCGCTGACCCTTTGTTTTGAGAAGCATCAATAATTTCTGCATAAAGTTTTTCAGCCATTGTTTTGTTTTTTCTTTTTCTTGTTGCTTCCATAATCCATCTTAGTGCCAAAGCCTGAGCTCTTTTAGATTTTACTTCAACTGGAACCTGATAAGTTGCTCCACCAACTCTTCTTGACCTACACTCTAAGTTTGGTTTTACATTTGATATTGCGCTATTAAATATTTTTAATGGATCTTCGTTGTTTTTTGTTTTAATTATATCAAGTGCATCATATAATATTTTTTCAGCAGTGGATCTTTTTCCATCGTACATAATTGAATTTATAAATTTAGATACAACTTCAGAATGAAATTTTGGATCTGGATAAACTTTTCTGACTGGTGCTTTTCTTTTTCTAGACATAAATTATTTTGGTTTTTTAGCTCCATATAAAGATCTTCTTTGCTTTCTATTAGCTACTCCTTGTGTATCTAAATTACCTCGCAAAATGTGATATCTAACTCCAGGTAAATCTTTAACACGACCACCTCTTAATAGTACTACTGAATGTTCTTGAAGATTGTGACCTTCACCTGGAATATATGCAGTCACCTCAAATCCGTTTGATAATCTTACTCGAGCCACTTTTCTTAACGCTGAGTTTGGTTTTTTTGGTGTAGTTGTGTAAACCTTAACACATACACCTCTCTTGAGTGGTTGTTTTTCCAAAGCAGGAACTTTGTTCCTTGCGATTGGCTTTATTCTGCTCTTTTTAATCAATTGGTTAATAGTCGGCATAATTTAATTTTGAAGAAAAGTAAGATCTTACTTGGATGTAAAATGGTTAGTGTTTAAGGTTATAAAGACCTTACTTCTAACATTCAAAATGTGCCGTAAACTATCATTGAATTTGTAAAAGTCAATATTATTTAGGTTACAAATTTATCTTAAGCTGATTGCTCAGGGGCTGTTGGCGCGGATTCTAGCTCCTGTTTTTTCAGTTCCTCTAATCTAGCCTTGTCTTGATCTCTTGCCTCTTTATCCCACTCAATTTTAGTAAGTCCAGTGCCTGCAGGAACTAATCTACCTACAATTACATTTTCCTTTAACCCCTCTAATTTATCTGTTTTACCTTTTATTGAAGCATCTGTTAAAACTCTTGTGGTTTCTTGAAATGATGCAGCAGAAATGAAAGAATTAGTTTGAAGAGAAGCTTTAGTTATTCCTAATAAAACTCTTTCAAAAGCAGCAGGTTTCTTTTTCTTCTCTCTTAATTCATCGTTAATTTTATTTATTTCTAACAAATCAATAACCTCACCTGTTAATAGATCTGACTCTCCTGGATCCTTTACTTCGACTCTTTTCAACATTTGTCGTACAATCGTTTCAATGTGTTTGTCATTAATTACCACTCCTTGAAGTCTATACACTTCTTGAACCTCTGTAACGAAATACTCTGTAAGTTTTTCAACACCTAAAATTCTTAGAATGTCATGTGGTGCAGGACTTCCATCTAGTAAGTATTCACCTTTTTTAATTTTTTCACCTTGGTTAAAATTTACATGTTTACCTTTTGGAATTAAATAATTTGAGGTTTCACCGTTATTTGAAACTATTGAAATTTTTTGTTTTCCTCTTACTTCTTTTCCAAACTCAATAACCCCATCATTCTCAGCTATAATAGCGCTATCTTTTGGTCGTCTAGCCTCAAATAATTCTGCAACTCTTGGCAAACCTCCAGTTATGTCTTTTGTTTTTGATGTTTCTTTTGGAAGTCGAGCTAGAACATCTCCAGCAGAAATTTTTTGTCCATCTTTTACTGATAAAATAGTATCTGGAACTAAATAATATCTAGCTTCATTTCCATCAGCTTTTTTTATTATTTCACCATTCGCATCTCTTAATGTAATCCTTGGTTTTAATTCAGAATTCTTCGAAGATGATTTCCAATCAGTTACAGATTTTGAAGATAGTCCTGTTGCATCATCTAATGTTTCTGTTAAAGAACTTCCTTCCATTAAATCCATATAGTTTACAATTCCGCCTGTTTCTGCAATAACTGGTAAAGTGTAAGGATCCCATTCTGCTATTTTTTTTCCTTTATCGATTAAATCTCCATCTTTAAAAAATAATTTAGATCCATAATTTACTTTGTATATAGCAAGTTGTCTTCCATTATCATCTTCTATGCTTAACTGAGTGTTTCTACCCATTACAATTATATTTTTTTTAGAGTCTTCAATAAGGTTTTTATTGATAATGTTTAATTTACCTTTAGTTTGTGAGATAATTTGAGACTCTTCTTTAATTTGAGCGGTTCCACCAACGTGAAAAGTTCTCATAGTTAACTGGGTTCCAGGTTCGCCTATTGATTGGGCGGCAATCATGCCTACAGCCTCTCCAACTGAAACTAATTTTCCTCTTGCTAAATCTCTACCGTAACAAATTTGACAAACTCCTCTAGTGGAAGCACAAGTTATTACTGAGTAAACGTTTACAGATTTTACCCCAGCAGCATCTATTTTTTCACAATCAAATTCATCAATTAATTTATCTTTTTTAATTATTACTTCGCCAGTGACAGGATTTTTAATATTTTCTGCAATCACTCTTCCTAAAACTCTTTCTGATAAACTTACTAATATATTTCCTCCTTCTATGATCTCTGAAATTTTAACAGAAGACCTTTTTTTTGGATCGCATTCAGCTTTGGTAATTTGTACATCTTGTGCTACATCACATAATCTTCTCGTTAAATACCCTGAGTTTGCTGTTTTCAAAGCAGTATCGGCAAGACCTTTTCTCGCACCGTGAGTAGAATTAAAGTATTCTAATACAGATAAACCCTCCTTAAAATTTGAAATAATTGGAGTTTCTATAATTTCACCTGAAGGTTTAGCTATTAGACCTCTCATTCCAGCTAATTGTTTCATTTGCGCTTGTGATCCTCGAGCACCTGAGTCAGCCATCATATATACTGAGTTTGTCTCTATCCTATCGTTATCATAAACCCTTTCTGCAGAGGAAATTTCCTTCATCATTTCATTGGCAACAGTGTCTGTACACTTGGACCAAACATCAACTACTTTATTGTATTTTTCACCTCGGGTAATCAAACCATCTGAATACTGTTTTTCATATTCTTCGATTTGTTTTTTTGTATTATTGATTAAACTTTCTTTAGTTTTTGGAATTATTAAATCATCTTTTCCAAAGGAAATACCAGCTTTAAAAGCATGTTTGAATCCAAGTGTTTTAATTCTATCGCAAAAAATTACTGTTTCTTTTTGACCGCAGTATCTAAAAATTGTATCGATTACTTCTGAAACATTTTTTTTAGTTAATAATTTATTTATTAAACTAAATTTAATATTATAGTTTTTTGGAAGCAAATTAGCTAATAAAAATCTTCCTGCCGTGCTCGTATATTTTTCTATTATTTTATTACCATTTTTGTCTAAAGTTTGAAAAGTTGAAATTATTTTAGAATGTAAGCTTATGGATTTATTTTCCAATGCTTGTTCAATTTCCTCGACATTTGAAAATATACCAGTTGGTTTTTTTTCATCTTCAGAAGATTGTGATAGATAATAAATACCTAAGACAATATCTTGACTGGGCACAATTATAGGTTTACCATTAGATGGGCTTAAGATGTTATTAGTCGACATCATTAAAACTCTAGCTTCTAATTGAGCTTCTAAACTTAATGGAATATGCACAGCCATTTGGTCTCCATCAAAATCAGCATTAAAAGCCGCACATACTAATGGATGTAATTCGATAGCATTTCCTTCAATCAATTTTGCTTCAAAAGCTTGTACTCCTAGTCTATGAAGAGTAGGAGCTCTGTTTAATAGTATTGGATGTTCTCGAATTATATGCTCAAGAGAGTCCCATACCTCACTTTTTTCTTTCTCAACTAACCTTTTTGCTTGTTTGATGGTTGTAGCTAAACCTAATTTATCAAGTCTTGCATACAAAAAAGGTTTAAATAATTCTAATGCCATTTTCTTTGGTAACCCACATTGATGAAGTTTCAATTCAGGTCCAACAACAATTACTGATCTTCCTGAGTAATCAACTCTTTTTCCTAATAGATTTTGTCTAAATCTTCCTTGTTTACCTTTTAGCATTTCAGCTAAAGACTTTAGTGGTCTTTTACCAGTACCAGTGATAACTCTTCCCCTCCTACCATTGTCAAATAATGCGTCCACTGACTCTTGCAGCATTCTTTTTTCGTTTCTGACAATAATATCTGGAGCCTTGAGATCTAATAATCTTTTCAATCTATTATTTCTATTTATAACTCTTCTATATAAATCATTTAAATCTGAAGTTGCGAATCTCCCGCCATCTAAAGGTACTAGCGGTCTAAGCTCAGGGGGTATCACCGGAACCGAGGTTAAAATCATCCACTCAGGCTTATTTCCTGATAAAATAAAAGACTCTATTAGTTTTAATCTTTTTATAGTTCGTTCTTCAGTTACTTTAGATTTGATTTCCTTTAAAGACTCTCTAAGCATTTTTTGTTCTTTTTTTAAGTCTAAGTTAACTAAAATTTCTCTTACTGCTTCAGCTCCTATCCCTGCCGTAAATGCATCTTCGCCAAATTCTTCTTGAGCTTTCAATAAAGCTTCTTCAGTAATTAATTGTCCTTTCTTTAAAGTCGTTAAGCCAGGTTCTATAACAATAAAGCTTTCAAAATATAAAACTTTCTCAACTTCTTTTAACTTCATGTCTATTGCTAAAGAAATTCTACTTGGTAAAGATTTCAAAAACCAAATATGAGCTACAGGACAAGCTAAATCAATATGTCCCATTCTTTCACGTCTTACATTAGATTTCGTGACCTCAACACCACATTTTTCACAGATGATACCTCTAAATTTCATTCGTTTATATTTTCCACATAAACACTCATAATCTTTAACTGGACCAAAAATTCTTGAACAGAACAGTCCATCTTTTTCCGGTCTAAAAGTTCGATAGTTTATAGTTTCAGGCTTTTTAATTTCACCATAAGACCAGGATTTGATTTTTTCAGGACTAGCTAAAGTTATTTTTATACTATCGAAATTATTTTCCTGAACGACATTTTGATTATCAAAGTTTTTGGTGAGGTTTTTTTCCATAATTAATTTAATTCAATATTTAATCCTAAGGCCCTAATTTCTTTTACTAACACGTTAAATGACTCAGGAACTCCTGACTCAAAATTATTATTACCTTTTACAATTGTTTCATAAACTTTAGTTCTTCCAGCAACATCATCAGATTTGACTGTCAAGATTTCTTGTAAAGTGTATGAAGCTCCGTACGCTTCTAGAGCCCAAACTTCCATCTCACCAAATCTTTGTCCACCAAGTTGTGCCTTTCCACCTAGTGGTTGTTGAGTAACTAAGCTGTATGGTCCAGTTGATCTTGCATGTATTTTATCTTCCACAAGATGGTTAAGTTTTAACATATATATTATTCCTACTGTGACAGGTCTATCAAACCTCTCACCGGTTTGGCCATTCCATAAGTGTGTCTGCCCTGTGTTAGGTAATTTTGCTAAACTTAACATTTCTGTAATATCTTTAGTGCTAGCTCCATCAAAAACAGGTGTCGCTATAGGAACACCATTTGAAAGATTGTCAATTAACTCTGCTACTTCTTTATTGTTGAGTTTAGAAATTACTTCTTCATAATATTCTTTCCCATAGATTTCTTTTAATTTTTCTTTTACTTTTTCAACTTCTTTTTCAAAGTTTTTTTGAAAATTTTTTATTTGATCTCCCAATTCAGAACAAGACCATCCTAGATGAGTTTCAAGAATCTGCCCTACGTTCATTCTACTTGGTACACCTAGAGGATTTAAAACTATATCAACTGGTTTTCCATTTTCTAGATAAGGCATATCCTCAACTGGTACAATCTTACTGACAACACCTTTATTTCCATGCCTTCCAGCCATTTTATCTCCTGGCATTAATCTTCTTTTGACCGCTACAAAGACCTTAACAACTTTCATTACAGTAGGTAAAAGATCATCTCCTTGTTGAATTTTTTTAACTTTATCTTCGAACCTTAATTTTATGTCTTCAGAAGCATTATCAAACTGATTTTTAAGTTTTTCTAAATCATTATTCATCTCAGTCTTTTGCAAAGAAAGTTTCCATGTATCTTTTAAACTAATTTTTTCAAAATCATTTTTATTTAATGTTGTTCCAGGTTTGAGGTCTTTAAATTGTTTATTTATACTTTGACCATTGAGTAATTCGATAACTCTTAACTTAATATTTCTGTTTAATATTTCTTCCTCTACTTTTTTATCCTCTTGAACAGACTCGATTTCAGCCCTCTCAATTGCAATTGATCTCTCATCTTTTTCTATACCATGTCTATTAAAAACTCTGACATCAATTACAACGCCTGTACTTCCAGATGGTAATTTTAATGAAGAGTCTCTTACATCTGTAGCTTTTTCACCAAAAATAGATCTTAGTAATTTTTCCTCTGGGCTTGATGATGTTTCACTCTTAGGTGTTACTTTACCAACTAGAATATCACCAGGCTTCACCTCGGCCCCAACATAAACTATTCCAGACTCATCTAAATTTCTTAGGCTTTCTTCGCTTACATTAGGAATATCTCTAGTAATTTCCTCTGCTCCGAGTTTAGTATCACGAGCCATTGACTCATACTCCTCGATATGCACTGAAGTGAAAACATCATCAGTAACACATCTTTCAGAAATTAAAATAGAGTCCTCAAAATTGTATCCCTGCCATGGCATAAAAGCCACTGTAACGTTTTTTCCTAATGCTAGTTCACCTAACTTAGTTGCTGGTCCATCAGCTATAATATCTCCTTTTTTAATTTTATCACCAACTTTAACTAATGGCTTTTGGTTGATACAGGTGTTTTGGTTTGATCTTTGAAATTTAGATAAATTATAAATATCTACAGCAGATTGAGAGAGATCTGTAACCTCAGTTGCTTTTACAACTATTCTTTTACCATCAATTTTATCTACTACACCACTTCTTTTTGCAACAATTGTTACACCAGAGTCTAATGCAACATCAGACTCAATACCTGTTCCAACTAAAGGAGCTTCAGGTTTTAATAATGGCACAGCTTGTCTCATCATATTTGAGCCCATTAAAGCTCTATTAGCATCATCATTTTCAAGAAAGGGTATTAATGCAGCAGCCACCGAAACTAACTGTTTCGGTGATACATCAATATAATCAATATTATCCCTATTAGATAATTCAAAGTTAAGGTTTTTTCTACATGCAACCAATTCTTCTACAAAAGATCCGTCTTTGTTCAATTGAGAGTTTGCTTGAGCAATTGTGAATTTTTCCTCTTCTATTGCGGAAAGGTATTTTATATCTGATGTTACTTTCCCATTTAAAACTTTTTTATAAGGGCTTTCTATATATCCAAATTTATTTACCCTACAGTAAGTGGCCAAACTATTTATTAATCCAATATTAGGTCCCTCTGGTGTCTCTATAGGGCAAATTCTACCGTAATGTGTTGGATGAACGTCTCTTACTTCAAAACCCGCTCTTTCTCTAGTTAATCCACCTGGACCTAAAGCCGAGACTCTCCTTTTATGAGTTATTTCAGAAAGTGGATTTGTTTGGTCCATAAACTGAGACAGTTGAGAAGTTGCAAAAAAATCTTTTAGAGAAGTGGTAATCGGTTTTGCATTAATCAAATCTTGTGGCATCGCAGACTCTATTTCTAAAAAAGTTGACATTTTTTCTTTTACAGTTCTCTCCATTCTCAAAAGACCGATCCTAAACTGGTTTTCAACTAGCTCACCAACTGACCTAACTCTTCTATTGCCTAAATGATCGATGTCATCCACATCTCCTTTTCCATCTCTTAAATCAAGCATAAACTTGATAATTGCAACTATATCGTTTGTTTCTAAAACTGTTTTTTTTGAACTAGTAGTTAAATCTAATTTAGAATTTAACTTTACTCTTCCTACTTCTGAAAGGTCATATCTCTCTTTTTTAAAATACAAATTATTAAAAATTTCTTCAGCAATTTCTAAAGATGGAGCTTCCCCTGGTCTTAAAACTTTATAAATATCATTTAATGCATCAGATTTATTTAAATTTTTATCAACTTTTAATGTTTCAAGGATGTATGGACCTTTATTAATTGGGTCAATATTAACAATGCTTAATACTTTAATATTTTGTGATACAATTTTTTCAATTTGTTCCTCGGTAACGTCAAAACCAGCCGCAACTAAAATATTACCATTTCCATCTTTTACATCTTGCCCTAAATATTTTCCTATAATCTCTTCGTTTGATACCGAAATAGACTTAAGTCCTTTTTCTTGAAGTTTTTTTGCGATAACAATATTTAGTTTTTCACCTTTACCTAAAATCTTCTTCCCATTAGTTGAGTCAATTATATCAAAAGATAGTTTAATAGGTCTTTTATAACTTTCTGGATTAAATTCGGTAATCCATCTTTTCTTTTGATCATCATAATTATATTTGTTTGTTTTATAAAAAGTATCAATTATTTTATTTTTATTATACCCAAGAGCAAAAAGAATTGTAGTAATCGGGAGTTTTTTCTTTCTATCAATTCTAAAATATAAAATATCCTTAGGATCAAATTCAAAATCTAGCCAAGACCCTCTACCTGGAATTATTCTACAATTAAATAAGAGCTTTCCACTGGCGTGGGTTTTTCCTTTATCATGATCAAAGAAAACTCCTGGACTTCTATGCATTTGATTTACAACTACTCTTTCTACACCATTAGTTATAAATGTTGCACTTGGTGTCATTAACGGAAGATCTCCAATAAAAACTTCTTGTTCTTTTGCAGATAAAATTTGTTTAGTGTTATTTTCACTATCAATATCGTAAACAACAAGGCGCAGCACAGCCTTAAGAGCGGCTGAATAAGATAAACTTCTTTGTTTGCACTCAATTACATCAAATTTAGGTTTTTCAAGTTTATAAGAAATATATTCTAATGTTGACTTATCGTTACCATCCTCAATTGGAAATATGCTTTTAAAAACTTTATCTATACCTTTTGAAAGGTCAGAAAGTTGTTCATTTAAAGTTTTAGACTCTAAAAATTCATTATAAGAATTTTTTTGAACTTCTATAAGATTTGGTATTGATAAACCCTCAACAAGTTTTCCGAAATTTTTTCTTATATGTTTCTTTTGCGTAAAAGATAATTGCATTAATACAAATAACTTATTGCAAGATTTCTCTTACAATAAATCATACTTTAAATTTTGTTTACTTTAATTCTACTTTTGCTCCAGCTGCTTCAAGTTTTTTCTTAAATTCTTCAGCTTCTTTTTTAGCTACACCACCCTTAATTTCTTTGGGTGCTCCTTCAACTAAATCTTTAGCTTCTTTTAAACCTAACCCAGTTATAGCTCTTACTTCTTTAATAACGTTAATTTTTTTATCTCCTGCTGCAGCTAAAAAAAGTGAGAATTCTGATTTTTCCTCACCCGCTGGTGCTGCCGCTCCACCTGCCGGAGCTGCTGCTACAGGGGCTGCTGCTGTAACTCCCCATTTTTCCTCAAGTTGTTTTGAAAGTTCTGCTGCTTCTACAACTGTTAGTGAGGAAAGTTCATCAATAATTTTATTTAAATCTGCCATTTTTAATCCTATGAATTAGTTTTTTAAACTCTTTGCGCGCGCTAAATTAGCAATTTTTGAGCCAGGTGCAAGTAAAATACTTACTAATTTTTGCGCAGGAGTAGTCAAAATACCTACTATTTTAGCCCTTGCCTCTTCTAAAGACGGTAGTGTGGCTATTATAGACACCTCTTTTTCATCCAAAACCTTACCATCCATGAATCCAGCTATGATTTTTAGTTTGTTATTAGATTTTGAAAATTTTGTTAAAATTTTTGCTGTTGAAATCGGATCAGAAGAAATAGCAGCTGCCGTAGGGCCAACAAAGAATTTTTCTAAGTCTTTCTTTGGAGTATCTTTAATAGCAATTTTAGTAATTCTGTTTTTTGTAATTTTAAATAATATACCTTTTTCTCTTAACTCTTTTCTCAACTCATCCAATTCATTTACGTTCAAGCCTTGATATTGAGCAATCATCACTGACTCATTTGCAGTAAAATTTTTTTTCATTTCTTCAACATAAATTTTCTTTGCATCTTTGCTCATCATAGCTTTACTTTGCTCCAACTTTATATGAAATACCCATGGTTGATGTTATAAAAATATTTTTTATAAATTCACCTTTAATTGTATCAGGTTTTTCTTTTTTTATACTTTCAATGAAGTAATTAAAATTTTCTAAAAGTTTTTCAGTGGAGTAACTTTTTCTTCCAATAGTAGATGCCAAATTTCCATCTTTGTCATTTCGAATTTCAACTAATCCAGTTTTAATGTCTTTTACAGTTTTATCAATATCATTAGAAACAGTGCCTAATTTTGGATTAGGCATTAAACCTTTAGGGCCTAAAACTTTTCCATGTTTGCCAATTTTTCCCATCATAGCAGGCGTGCAAATTAATTTTGTAAAATTAAATTTTCCAGCAGCAATTTTTTCGATTAAGTCATCAGATCCAACAATGTCGGCCCCACTTTTCTTTGCGACATCTATTTTATCTTGTTCGCACAATACAGCAATTTTTTCTTTTTTTCCAGATCCATTTGGAAGATTTACTGTTGTCCTTAAACTAAAGTCACCGCCTTTTGTTTGTTTTAAATTAATTCTTAAAGAGACATCGACAGACTCGTCAAATTTAATATTTGAGTTATTTTTCACTAAATCTAAAATCTCTTTCGACGAAAGTTTTTTATCTTTTATTCGTGATTTAGTTAAATTTTTATATCTTTTAGATCTTTTTTTCATAATTACTCTTTTACTTCAATACCCATAGATCTTGCAGAGCCACAAATTATTTTCGTTGCCTCTTTCAAATCAAATGCATTTAAATCTTTCATTTTTTCTTTTGCAATTTGTTCTGCTTGTTTCATAGTGATGGATCCAGCTACCACTCTACCTGGCTCGCTCGAACCGCTTTTTAACTTAGCAGCTTCTCGAATGAAATGTGAAGCTGGAGGAGATTTGATTACAAAATCAAATTTTTTATCTTTGTAAACTGTTATAATTACAGGAACTGGCTTTCCCATAAATGCTTTGGTTTTTTCATTAAAAGCTTTACAAAATTCCATTATATTAATTCCTCTTTGGCCTAATGCTGGACCAACGGGAGGAGCAGGATTAGCTTGTCCTCCTTTAATTTGTAACTTTACATAACCAGTTATTTCTTTTGCCATTAATTTTTCTCCACTTGATTAAATTCTAAATCAACAGGTGTTGCTCTACCAAATATAGAAACTGAGACTTTAAGTCTAGATTTTTCTTCATCTATCTCCTCAATTAAACCATTAAATGAAGCAAATGGACCATCACAAACTTTAACTTTCTCACCAATTTCAAAATTAACACCTACTTTTTGAGTTATAGCAGTTTCAGAAACTTGACCTAAAATTCTTTTAATCTCATCGTCAGATATTGGTGTAGGTTTGTCTGATGAGCCTAAAAACCCACTTACTTTTTGTAAATTCTTTATCAAATGATAAATTTGTTTCGTAAGATTAATTTTAATTAATACATAACCTGGAAAGAATTTTTTCTCCTTCTTTGTTCTTTTGCCTTTTTTTACCTCTGTTACCTGATGAGTTGGAACCAATATTTCTTCAAGATTTTCTGATAATTTATGCTTTTTAAGTTCCTCTTTTATAGTATCAACTACTTTTTTTTCAAATCCAGAATATGCTTGAACAATATACCAATTCATAAAATTAAAAATTAATCGTTAATATCAAATTTAACAAAAATCTTAAAATTTGATCTAAAATTAAAAAGAATATTGCTGCTATAGACGCCAAAGCAAAAACCATTACTGCGCCCATCATTGTTTCTTTTTTTGTAGGCCATGTAATTCTGAAAGTTTCTTGTTTAACTTCTTGAATAAATTTTAAAGGATTTTTCATAAATTTCCAATAATTTGGCAGGAGCGGAGGGACTCGAACCCACAACCTCCGGTTTTGGAGACCGGCGCTCTACCAATTGAACTACGCTCCTAAGCGTTTACTTAATTATTTTAGTTACTACTCCAGCTCCTACTGTTTTTCCACCTTCTCTGATTGCAAAGTTTAAATTTTCATTCATTGCAATAGGTGTAATTAATTTAACAGTGAACTTTCCATCATCGCCTGGCATCACCATTTCAGTCCCAGATGGTAAAGTTACTTCGCCAGTTACATCTGTTGTTCTAAAATAAAATTGTGGTCTATACTTTGTAAAGAATGGAGTGTGTCTTCCACCCTCCTCTTTTTTAAGAATATATGCCTGGCATTCAAACTCAGTGTGCGGCGTAATTGATCCTGGTTTACAAAGAACTTGTCCTCTCTCAACGTCATCTCTCTCAACACCTCTTAATAAAGCTCCAATGTTGTCACCAGCTTCACCGCTATCTAAAAGTTTTCTAAACATTTCCACACCAGTGCAAACAGATTTTTTAGTATCTCTAATTCCTACGATTTCAATTTCTTCACCAACTTTAATAACACCTGACTCGACTCTTCCAGTCACAACAGTTCCTCTTCCTGAAATAGAAAAAACATCTTCAACAGGCATCAAGAAAGCTTTATCTTTCGGTCTATCTGGTTGAGGTATAGTTTCGTCAACTGCTTTCATTAATTCCATAATTGCGTTTTTACCAGTTGCTTCATCTTTACCCTCGACAGCATTTAACGCTGAACCTTTTATAATTGGAATTTTGTCACCGGGAAATTTATAAGAAGTTAATAGCTCTCGAATTTCTTCTTCCACTAAGTCAACTAGTTCTTTGTCTTTTACGGTATCAATTTTATTTAAAAAAACTACAATAGCTGGCACTCCCACTTGTCTAGCTAATAATATATGTTCTCTTGTTTGTGGCATCGGGCCATCAGCTGCATTCACAACTAAAATAGCTCCATCCATTTGTGCTGCACCAGTAATCATATTTTTTACATAGTCAGCATGTCCGGGACAATCAACGTGAGCATAATGTCTTTTTTCTGTCTCGTATTCAACGTGAGCAGTAGAAATTGTTATTCCTCTCTCTTTTTCCTCTGGTGCCTTATCTATCTGATCGTAAGCAACAAAGTTTGCACTGCTTGACCCTCCAGCCTCTGATAAAACTTTTGTAATTGCAGCTGTTAGAGTTGTTTTACCATGGTCGACATGGCCTATTGTACCGATGTTACAATGTGGTTTGTTTCGGTTAAACTTTTCTTTAGACATCTATTTTTTCCTCACTTTATATTT
>MDTA01151428.1_pt1 | contig 14836 bp, 13 predicted proteins | sample 811151 | NCBI WGS metagenome assembly MDTA01 (sample SAMN05326648, study PRJNA326480) | marine metagenome | isolation source: seawater | place: Indian Ocean: South | collected 2010 | reverse complement strand
ATATAATTTTTGTGTCTGTCTACAAATAAGTTGGCAGTAGATCCATAAACCAATTGAAAACCTTTTTCAGCCGTTCTTTCCCAATGGTCTGCAGGAATTCCTTTACCAACAACACGCCCTGTTACAGATATAAATTGGTAATAAATGTATGTAATGCCTAATTCATTTATTTTTTCTCTAACTTTTTTTACTAATTTATCTCTACCCGGTTGGTTTACGTGTTTTTCAAGATCAGTCATTTTATTCCTCCAAGAAATATTTTTATAAAATAAAAGTTAGCTGATAATTTAATTAGTGTCCACATTGATAGTTTAACTCCAAGGAAAGGGACTGTTCGAAGTGGGATGAAGATCACCTTTCGCGTATCGATTGAATCTAAAAGGTTTTAACAAGTTACTTTCTTTACCTAATATTTCTTGTGCAACTAAATGACCAACCCCTAACATTTTGTATCCATGGTTAGCATCAGCTATCATATAAACATTTTCAAAAAATCTATCAAAAATAGGGAAAGAGTCTGGAGTTAAACAGCCCAAACCACCAGAAGGGCCTTTTCTATAAAGATTTGATTTTCCAACAAAACGTTTCTGACAATGTGCCAATGCAGAAGTCCACATGTCTACAAATTTATCAGTTGTTTGAAATTCTGGTGACTCTATACCATAAGGATCCACAGCAACTTCATCAAAATGTTTTTGAACGATATAAGGAGATGTTCCACCTTGGACACCAAGCCCTTCGATGTCAGGTTTATAATATATTCCCCAAAGTTGATCTGTGATTAAATTTCCGTCTTTATCTGAATATAAATTTGCATCAGTATCAACATGTATTACTGGTGGTTGTTTGCCCTCGTTGGTTCTAAGATAGTCAGCTTCAACACCTAGTACACCCTCTTGTAAAAACCAATATTTCCACATATCAACTTCGTGCATTTTTCCATCTTTACCTTTAATCTGAGTTTTTTTTGGTAATTCTAACATGTTCCAGAAATCTCTTACCCAAGGTCCAGCACCAACAACTACTTGGTCACAGTCAATTGTGCCTTTGTCTGTAACAACTCCTGTAATTGCATTACTATTACTTCCTCTTTTAAAACCAGTAACTGTAACACCTTTATGTACGTTCACACCGTTTGCATTTGCTTTGCTTTCCAGTGCTTTGATTGAATCTTTGTTAAAAGCGTATCCGCCTTTTTTTTCATGCAAAACAGATGTGATTCCCTTTGCTTGCCAGTCGTTAAAGATATCTTTCATATATTTTGTGCAGTCTTTTTCTCCTTCTATAAATACAGATTCATAGCCAATTGCTTTTTGTTGTTTATAAATACTATCTACATCTTTATGCATTATTTCGGGCGAAATTTGCATATAACCCACAGGATTGTACTTGAATGCTTTTGGATCACTTTCCCAAACTTCTACAGAATGAGCCATTAGTTCTCTCATTGCAGGTTGAAAATAATTATTTCTTACAACGCCACAAGCAATACCACTTGCACCTGCTGCTGTATCTTTTTTTTCTAGAACTACAATATCATTAGAATTTTTATAAGTTTCTGAAAGTTTCCAAGCAGTGCTTAATCCGTGGATACCACCGCCAATTATAACGACTTTTGCTTTACTCGGTAAAGACATAAAGCCAACTCTATGTTCCAGTGGATAGAAATATATAATTTTTTATATATATAAAAAATATAAGTAAAAAAGAACACAACTCAAAATTAATATCTTTGGCTCAAAAAGTTAAATTTTTAAGAGTATCTAAATACTGATTAAATTCTTTTATAAAACTATCACTAGGTTTGATATACTTTTTTCTTTGGTCGTTAGAGGTTTTTTCAAGAAAAAAAAACCCTTTTTCGCAAGCTTCATTTATAATTAGTGCTGATTTTGGTCTCGAAGTTTTAAAAAGTTTAGTTTTTAGCTCTTCGACGGATAAATTTTCTTTTAACTTGTAGGCTGTCATTACTAACAACATCATATGGTAATGAGAAGGGGACTTACGGAAAAAGTAATTACTTGAAGTGTGAGATAGCTTCATTTGATCTTCCCAAAATTCAAGTAAGTCTTTTGTAGAGTTTGGCATTTATGATCTTACTCTTAATTTTTTTGGGTCATAATGTGGAAAAGGAACAATTTTTGCAGGGATTCTTTTTTGATGACCATCAATTTTTCCAATCTCAACTTCAGTTCCAAACTCAGAGTGACCAATATCAATTCTGGACAAAGCAATATTTTTATTTAATGTTGGCGAAATGCACCCACTTGTTATAATACCAACTTGAGCTCTACCAATATGAACACAATCTCCGTGATTTGCCTTTTCTTTGCCAACAAGTTCAAGACCAACCAATTTTTTTTGCGGATTTTCTTTTCTTTTTAATAAATTTTCTTTCCCAATAAAATTATCTGTTTTTGTTTTTAGAGGTACCGTGAAACCAACACCGGCCTCAAAAGGATCAATCTGACCATCAAATTCATTTCCAAAAAGTATTAATCCCGCTTCTATTCTTAACAAGTCCAAAGCTCCAAAACCAGCTGGTATTAATCCTTCATCTTTTCCATTTTCCATTACAACGTCCCATACTTTAGGAGCATCAGATGGGTGGCACCATATTTCATATCCAAGTTCACCAGTGTAACCTGTTCTTGAAACTATAAGCGGTATACCATTTAATTCTTTAACTCTACAAATTGTAAATCTAAACCATTGCAATTCTGGGACAGATGGTTGTGTTGGTGGCGTAAAAATAAACTTTTCTAAGATTTTTCTACTGTTGGGACCCTGTAAAGATATATTATTGATTTGATCTGTAGAATTTTTAATCAAAACTTTATAATTTTTTTTTTGAGCTTGCTCTTTTAACCATTCTCCAGCGTACTCATCACCACAAACCCATCTAAAGCCATGGTCACTCATTTTAAACAAGGTTCCATCGTCAAACATTAATCCATTTTCATAGCACATTGATGAATAAACAATCTGACCAACTGACAATTTTTTAATATTTCTTGTTAGTGTATAGTTCATTAACTCTTCTGCATCTGGTCCAAGAATTTCAAATTTTCTTAGCGAAGACAAATCAACTAAAACAGCTTTTTCACGGCAAGCTGTGTACTCATTTGTAACTCCATGTTTTGTATAATCGTTAGGTAACCAAAAACCTCTTGCATCGATAAAATTTCTAGTAAGTTTTGAAGTTCTTTCAAAAAAACCTGTATTTCTTGTTAACTTTTTTTCTGAATCTGTTTTCATTCTAAATGCAAATGATTTTGTAAATTCTTTTTTTTTATCATAAGTTCTAACAAAAATATCAGTTGGGTTCCACGAATTACATGCATCTATATCACTTGGACATGCTGTTGTGCCACAAGTTAAATCTTTTAAAGCCCGAAATATTACATAATCTCCTGGTCTAGCAAAAGACTCATCAGATAAAACAGAATTTAGTCCACCAGCAGAGGTATTAAAAAAAAGATTAATTGCATGCCAACCTTTTTTATTTTCAACTCCAAATTTTTCCATAGACTTATTTAAGTTATCTGAACAGTTTGGATGTCCAAAATAGCCAGCATCTTCGTAATATTTTGAAGTGCAGGCTAAATTAAAAGTATCATGTCTTCCTACTGTATCCCTTATTACTTCAACAAGGGGCTCATGATCAGTATCGTAAAATTTAGAAAATAAACCTGGGCCTGGAAATGTATTACCCATAAAAGTTCTAGTTGTTTGCCAATCAAGTCCTTTTTCAATTCTCTTATCTAACTTTTTTGTATCAAATGCTACGAAATCAGAACATTGTCTTCCTGTGGGAGAAATGACTTGAATAAAATCTCCCTCTTTAACCTCAAAGGAAATTGCTGTCTGTCTTTCTATATTCATCTCGCTATGGGGATCAAATACCGGGTCTGGAATAAAGGAGTGCTCTTTATCTTTAGTAATTTTTGTTCTTTTAACAAATACAGTCAAATCAGTTGGTGGATTTTGATTGTGTATCAACATTTGAGGTCCTGGAGCAGAAAAAATACAATAACATTTATCATTTGATTTTATTTTAATCTTTTCACCCCAGCCAGTATCTTTATTAAATATTATCGAAGATTTAGCTTTAGCTATATCCAGGTTTCTTTTTTTTAACTGGTAAGCAGCTATTTGTGAACTCTCATCTTTCTTTGAAAGAAGTTTTTTAATTTCTTGTGCATCTTTTTTTTCTTTAAGACTCAAAATTCCAAGATCAGATTTTCCATCCTTATTGAAAACTGAAACTTCACAAATTTGATTTCCTTCATTGTTAACTATTTCAATTTCATCATCTGCAAAGATTTGAATTCCAGTAATTCCACCGCCATTTACGACATATCTTTCAACCCCAGGTGGCAAAACATTTAAACCTGGTTCTTTGATGTATTGACTACTTTTGTTCATATTCATTATTTTTTTATGTCTATATTATATAAATATGTTCTGGTTGACTATAAATTTACTTAAGCACATAATTAAACACTTAATATATTAAGAAAGGGGAAAAAATGAGAAAAATAATATCTCTACTCTCTGCTATCGTTATTTCTCTAGTAAGTTTTGCTAGTTTGTCTAACGCAGCAGATAGTAAAAAGCCCGTTGTTATTCCAACTCACAACTGGTCAAGCCAAGTTGTAATGGCATATGTGATCGGTGGAATTATGGAGAGCATGGGAAATAATGTTAAATATGTTCCAGCTGACTCTCAAGCTGTATATGAGTCTATTCGTATAGGTGATGTTACACTTTCACATGAAGTGTGGGAATCAGCTTTTGGTAAATCTTTTGATACTGCAAGAGACAAAGGTGGTTTATTAGACTGGGGTGATCATGAAGCAAGAACTCTTGAAGATATGGGTTATCCAAATTGGGCTGTAAAATATTGTCCAGGTCTACCAGATTGGACAGCGTTAAAGAAAGCAGATTGCGCAAAAAAATTTGCAACACCAGACTCAGGTGGTAAAGGAAGAATGCTTGAAGGTCCACAAAGTTGGCACGGCGATCTAATCCCTCAAAGGATTGAGGCTTTAGGTTTAGGTGATTTATGGACTGTTAAGTTTGCTGGTGGTGCTGATGCACTATGGGCTGAACTTAAAGCAGCGGAGAAAGAAGGAAGAGGAACTATAATTTTTAATTGGACACCAAATTTTACTGATGGTGCTGGTTTTACATTTATTGATTTTCCACCATACTACGAAGGCTGCAGACCAGTCGACGGTGGTGATGGAAAATGTGGTTCTCCTGATGGTTATTTGAAAAAAGCTGTTAACGAGAATTTTCCAAAAACTCATCCTAAAGCAGCAGCAATGTTTAAAAAATTATCTTTTAACACAAGTCAAATTGGAGCAATGGCTGCTCTAGTGGATGAAGATAAACTATCACATGAAGATGCTGCAAAAAAATGGCTAGCTGATAATAAATCAGTATGGCAAAAGTGGACAAAGTAAAATTTTAAATTTCACTTTTTAAGATTTAAAACTCTCTCGATCTATTAATCGAGAGAGTTTTCTTTTAATGAATTAATGTATTTAATTACTTCCTCTAGTTTTTCATCATCAATATCTCTATAACTTGAATTAAATTTACTTTTCACAGAAATAGCTACATGCGCGTAAGAGTTTCTGCCGTTAGGATGGTTTGGGTGATCTGGAAGTTTATTACGTAAATAATCACCTGTTTCTTGGATTATTTTCCAGAGTTTATTTGCATTTTGTTTGTTCAAATTTAGTTTTTTGTAGTTTTGTCTACCTCAAAATTTTCTAATCTTCCACTTAAATTTTGCTCAGATTCATCTTTATCTGATTCTTTAGATTTGGCACTTTCTAATTCTCTCTGCTTTATTTTTTCATCCTTTAGTATTTCTTCTTGTTCTTTTCTTTTTTGTTCTTCATCAAATTTTTTTTCCCATTCCTTTAACTTTAATAACTCAAAATTTTTAATTCGTGAATCTTCTTCTTCTTTTGCTTTCTGCTCTCTTAATTTTCTTCTTCTTTCTTTTTGCTCTTTTATCTTTTGTTCATCTTCTCTAACTTTTAAATCTATATCTTTTCTTTTTTGTTCGTCTTCTTTTAAATTTATATCTTTTTCTTTAATTGATAGTTCTTTATCTTTTTTTCTTAAATCAAGATCTTTTTGCCTTAAGTACTCATCTTTTTTTCTATATTCCTCATCCTTAATTTTTTGCTCACTACTTTTCTGATTTAATTCATTTTCAAAAGTTTTTAATCTTTCTTCTTCTTTTTTGATTTTTTCTTCTCTTGCTATTAAATCCTTTTTGTCCTGAAGAAGTTTTTTAGCTTCCTCTCTCTCTTCAAGTTTAATTTTTTTTAGTTTATTAATTTCCTGCTGTTTTTTAAATTGCTGGTATGCTTTTCCAAGAGGTTTTGGTAATATTTCTCCAATAAAGGAGACATTTTTGGCTGTTCTTTTTTTTTTCTTTTTCATTTTTTAAAACTGCATTTTAAGCAAATATTATTTAATCCAGCAAGCAAATCAGGAAAATTTTATTTTGTTTTACAACCTAGAAGAGATCTATTTATCTATTTTTTATCTTTATTTGATAAGTCTACCCCTGTGTCTGGATCTAATTGTATACCAACTGGGGTAATATTTCTTGGTAATGGAGTAAAGGTATTGTCATTTTCAGGAAGTTCTTCACTTGGTCTTCTGGTCATTCTGTAAATACCAAAAATCACAATGATTGTTTGAAAAATAAATAAAAAAATAAAAAAACCATTAGGACCGAATTCTTTCATAAAAAAAGAGCATAAAAATGGAGCTGACATAGCACTTAATCCAAAAATAATTTGCAACCCAGCTCCTGCAGAAACAAATTTTTCTTTCGGTAAAAAATCATTTACATAAGCTAAATTAAGTGAAAATAGAGGCAAACACATACCTGCATAAAGACTAATAAAAATATAAAATAATAATCTATGATTGCTTATATGTTGAAAAATAATTTTCCAATCTGAAGATAAATTAATAAAGTCTGGTGAAACTGTTACTGAAAAATAACATAGGATTGAAAAAATTGATCCAAATAAAGCTGTTATAATAATTATTAATCTTCTATCAAAACGGTCAGACAAGTAACCAATTGGCCATTGAAATACTGCTCCAGAAATTGTTATTAAAGAAAGATATAAAGAAATTTCTAAAACTGAGAAATTCATCAAAGCTCCATAAACAGCACCCATTGTGAATATAGCAGGATGCAGAAATCCAACACAAAACATACTAACTGTTCCAAGAGGTGATGTTTTATAAAGATCACTAATTTTAATGGATGTAATTTTTTTAAAAGTTGGAGGCTTTCTCTTTGTAAGAAGAATAGGTATTAGAGCAACTGATAATAGTAATGATACTAAAATAAATGGCTCGTATTGTTTAGGATTGTTAAAGTTTAATAATAGGACTCCCAATGCAAGACATGTAAAAGTAATTACCATATAAATTGATAAAACTTTGCCTCTGGTTTTATTTGTCGCCCTATCATTCAACCAACTTTCTACAACTACAAAAATACTAAGCATACTAAAGCCAGTTAAAAATCTTCCAACAGCCCAAACATACGGATTTACAAATATAGCATGAAGCAGAATACTTAAGGATGCCACTGATGCAAATGCAGCAAACACTCTGATATGTCCTACTTTTCCAACCAAGTTAGGAACTATATTTCCTGCTGTAAAATATCCAATGAAATAGCCCGACATTAAAATACCTGTGGTAATAATATTAAAATTTTCTAAAACAGCTCTTAAACCTAATAAATTTCCTTGTAATCCATGAGCAAGAATTATAACTCCATAGCCCAAAAAAAGTGCCCAAGAGTTTTTAAATAATTTTCCCATGAAACTTCAGTATGCTTTTTATTAAGAAAAGCAAGTAGTTAAGTTTCTATTGTGTTTTTTTTAAGGCTAAAAATGAATGAATTGCTATAGTGGATATAATTACTAATCCTCCTAAAATTGTTTCAAAGCTAGGTTGTTCTTTAATTACAAGCCAAACCCAAATTGGACCAAGAATAGTTTCAAGTAGAAAAAAAAGGTTAACTTCAGCACCTGTTATAAAACGAGGTGCAATAGTAACCAAAACAAATGGTATAGCTACACACATAATACACATTAGGGGTATAATAAATAAATCATCTCCGATTAAAGCAAAATTTTCTACAAAGAAAAATGCAAACAAAGCTACACAGAGTTTACCTATAACTGCAGAAGGAACTAAATCTCTATCTTTTGCGTATCTAGCGAGCGTAGCATTACAAGCTAGTCCAAAAGCTGTTATAAAACCAAATAGATCTCCATAAATATTTCCCAATTTAATAGAGTCATGAAAAATATAAATACACGCAGCAAAGGTGACGAGAATAGCAGTCCATGTTTTTTTATCAGGTGTTTCTTTTAAAATAAAAGCCCCAAGTATAGCTGAAAGCATGGGAGCAAGCGCTATCATAACTAAGGTGTTAGCCACATTTGTATTTTGAATTGATATTATAAAAGTAATATTACAAACAGAAAAACTAATTACATATAATAAACCTGGATAACCAATATTAAATAAAGCCTTGAAAAAATTCCTTTTGTAAAAAAAAAAAGACCTAATAAAACAACAAAAAAGGGGATTGCACCTCTATAAAACAACATTCCCCAAGTATCAACATTAGACAACCTTATAAGTAAGGAATCTGGAGTAATAAAAACTACCGCTATAAATGCTAATAATGAGCCTTTTTGTTGGTTAGATAGATTTTTCATTAAGATGATTTTTAACCTCTTCTAAATTCTTAAGCTTTTCTGAACAGGTTTGGTTTTTGCAAATTAGAACATAATTTTCACTATTATTTTCCTTATATATAAATGTTGCTTTCTCAAAATATTTTTTAATCAGGTAAGTCTTTATATTTTCAAGTATTTTATTGTTTCCGTTAAATGTAAAAGTAATATTTGCATCACAAATATCTAAAATTTTTATATAGCTGAACATTTGTGAATAACTATTATTAATTGAGGAGTGATAAGATTTTTTTAGCGTTGCAATTTTGTCTTTCCAAAAAATATCTTCAGTAATGTTGAATATTTTATTACATACTAATAAAAAAATACTGTTACCATTGGGTATATTATTATCAATAATATCGATTGGTTTTACAAAAATATCATTAAAACTTTTAATATTTTTTTGTAATAAATTATTTTCTTCGTCATAAAATAATTCCCAAACTTCTTTTAATAGTTTTGAGCATTTTTTAAGCGAAACTTCATCTTTATTAATTTCATACATTGAAATTAAAAGAAGACAGAAATAAACGTAATCTTCTAAAAAAACATCAATCTCATTTCTATTTTTATCATAGCAATGAAAAAGATTTTTACTAAGTATTTTTTTAAGATTATTATAATAATTTATTGCTTGATTATAAATTTCATTATCATCTAAAACAAAAGATGAATGTAAAATTGAGTAAATCCAGTAGCTATTTAAATCAGTTTGAGATTTATCATCAAAAAATGGTTTAATTCTTTTCTTTCTTATAGAGCAAAGCTTTTGTTCTATATTTTTTATATTTTCTCTTTCGGTAGTATTAATATTGATATCATTTTTCTCTACCAATATATTTGCTCCTTCAAAGTTGCCTTCTTTTGTAATTTCATATTTTTTTTTAAAAAGTTCTAGATCATTTCTTAGTAAATTTTCTAATTCCTTATATTCCCAAACATAGTATTTGCCCTCTATGCCTTCGCTGTCTGCGTCATACGCTGAGCCAAGTAAGTCATTTTTATTTTTAAATTCAGAATTAATAAATTTAATTGTTTGTTTTAGTTTTTCTTTAAAATAAGAATCATTTGTGTGATAAACAAAACTATTTAAAATCTTAACAAATAAAATATTATCATAAAGCATCTTTTCAAAATGTGGAACAATCCATTTTTCGTCTACAGTATATCTGGCAATACCTCCTTGTAGATGATCATATATTCCTTTTGATGAAATATTTTTTAAAAGTTTATGTACTACATTAAAAAAATTTTCTTTTTTATTCTTTAAATAGAAATACATAATTGTATCAAATATATAAAACTGTGGAAACTTAGGGGCTCCTTGGAATCCTCCATTTTCATTATCCATATACTGTATTATTTTTTCTGCCAAAGGTTCTAAATCTTGTTTGAGAACAGAATTCTTAAGATTTAATTCTTTAAAAACCATTTTCATCTGAGAAACTTGCGCAATAATTTTTTCTCTATTTTCAGAATAAACTTTTGAAACATTTTCTAAGACCTGGTTGAAGCTTGGTCTTCCTTGAAAATTTTTTGGAGGAAAGTAAGTTCCGCCAGTAAATGGTACACCATTTTCATCTAAAAACATTGAAAGAGGCCACCCTCCCTGCGTTCCAGTTAATATTCCTAGACTTTTTTGAAAAATAAAATCTAAATCAGGTCTTTCTTCTCTATCAACTTTAATATTAATAAATTTGTGATTCATTAATTTTGCTGTTTCTTCGTTTTCAAAACTTTCATGTGCCATCACATGACACCAATGACAACTTGCATAGCCAATGCTTAAGAAAATTGGCTTTTTTTCACTTTTAGCTTTTATTAAAGTTTCTCTATTCCAAGGCAACCAATCAACAGGGTTATTTTCGTGCTGTTTTAAATAAGGACTTTTTTCGTTGCTAAGTTTATTAGTCACCTTAAAAAATACTATAAGGTTTTCTTGAGAAAATACTTTTTACCATTGGAGCAAAATGTCCAAGGGGAAAAGATTTATAATTAGGATCAAAACATCCTTGATCATAGTTTTCGCAGAAATCTATTGTTGCTTGATAATATTTGTGGTTTTTATATTGCTCTCTTTGGTTTCTATCTCCACCTAGGTGATGAGCATAATAATAAGTTTGAAACAATCCGTGCATTTTTACTATCCAGTATGTTTTTTCACTAACATATGGCTTTAATATTGAAGCTGCATACTCTGAGTGGTTCATAGGTGCTAATTCATCACCAATATCATGAAGTAGGGCTGCAACAACCATCTCTTCGCTCTCTCCTGCTTTTTCTGCTTTAGTAGCGCTTTGGAGAGAATGTTCAAGTCTTGAAACCTGGTAGCCCTCAAGTGTTTCATTTAGCCCAGACATAAACTTAAGAATTCTTTCAGCAGTTTCTCCAGCAAATTTTTTTTCATGCTTATCTAAAAATAAATAGTCCTCTTTTGTTCCATGTTTCATTTCTGTAAAACTTACTTTTTTCATAATTAATTATTTGAAGCTGTACTTAATAAAGATAATTGAGTTATTTTATTATCCCCTAGTTCATCAATTGGCTTAACTGGATATTCTCCAGTAAAATAATGATCAGTTAACTGTGGATATATTTTATTTCTACCTTCAAAGCCTATAGCTTTGTATAAACCGTCTATAGATAAAAATTTTAGTGATTTGGCATTAATATATTTACAGATTTCATCAACAGTTTTATTAGCTGCTAACAATTCTTTTTTTGTAGGCATGTCAACTCCATAAAAGTCAGGAAATTTAATTTCTGGGCATGCAATTCTTAAATGAACTTCTTTTGCACCAGCATCATAAAGCATATTAACAATTTTATGAGATGTAGTACCTCTTACTAAAGAGTCATCAATTAATACTATTTTTTTATTTTTTATAGAAGACTTATTAGCATTAAGTTTTAATTTTACTCCAAAACTTCTAATTTTTTGTGCTGGTTCGATGAACGTTCTGCCAACATAGTGATTTCTTATTAAGCCCAAATCAAAATTAATACCAGAATATTTACTATAACCTATTGCAGCGGCATTACCAGAATCTGGTACAGGAACAACAACATCAACATTAAGATTTGACTCTTTAGCGAGTTCTGCGCCAAGTCTTTTTCGATATTCGTATGCACATTCACCATTTAATATACTGTCTGGTCTTGAGAAATAAATATATTCAAAAACGCATGGTCTTATTTTTTTTACAGGAAATGGCTTCAAACTTTGTAATTTTTCGTTTTCAACATAAACAATTTCTCCGTTTTCAACATCCCTAATATATTTTGCTCCTATAATATCTAAAGCACATGTTTCAGAGGCAAATACATAAGAGTTTTTTACTTTACCAATTACTAATGGTCTGATTCCGTAAGGATCTCTAACACCTATCAAAGTATTTTGTGTCAACATTACTAACGCATAACCACCTTGAATTTGAAATAACGCGTCAACTACTTTATCTATAGTTTTGTTTCTTTTAGATTTTGCTATTAATTGAACAATAGTTTCAGTATCCGATGTAGTATAAAAGATGGCACCATCCTCTACTAACTTTTTTCTTAATGTTATTGCATTTGTTAAATTTCCATTATGAGATAAACCAATACCACCAGTATTTGTATCTGCATAAAAAGGCTGTAGATTTCTTAAAGTAGTTCCACCTGTAGTACTATATCTGTTATGACCAATAGCATAATTCCCTGGCAAGCCTTTTAAAACTTTTTGCTTATTAAAATTATCACCAACTAAGCCAAATCTTTTTTCAGAGTGATATTTTTTTCCATCATATGATACGATTCCACAACCTTCTTGACCTCGGTGCTGAAGAGCATGCAATCCCAAGGCAGTGAGAGCAGATGCATCCTCACTATTGCTAATACCAAAAACTCCACACTCCTCTTTGAGTTTAGGATTATATATCCGTAACCTTTTCTTTTGCATCCTCATAATTTTTTTTATTTGGGAATTCTTCAATTAAATAAATACTACCTTTTTCTACATATGAAAAGGTAAATGATTTACTTGAATCTATCGGCCATTTTTCTGAGTTATAAACAATATCTATAGAAGCAAATATACAAACACAAACGGCATAAGCTTTAACGAATCCAAACAGGAAACCAAACATAGTATCCAATTTTCCTAGTCCAGAGTACTTGATGGTTTTGCTTATACCCTTATTAATTAGTAAAATAATAAATATTACAACTGCAAATATTGATATACCTAAAGCAATATCCAACACATATTCATTATCAATTATATCAATTATAAAAGGTTTTATTTTAGGAAACAAAAGCAAAGTAACCACATAGGCAAGGAGCCATTTAAAAATAGATAGCAAGCTAAGAACGAAACCCTTAGTTGAACACTGCATTAAATAAAAGATTGTAATTAACAAATATATCAAATCAAAAATAGATAATATTTCATATATATTTTTTATTACTTCCATTAACTTTTTTAATTTTTAAAAGGTTTGGTTAATAAAATTAACGAAGGTAATAGCGTTAGAACTGAAACCATCGCAAGTAGCATCGCAATCCCTGTAAAAATTCCGAAATAAATAGTTGGTATAAAGTTAGAAAAAACTAATATAGAAAAACCAAAAACAATTGTAATAGAGGTATTTAATATTGCAATACCAACAGTCGAGTGGCAAAGTTTTACGGTTTGATTATAATCTTTTAGTTGAGTAAACTCTTCTCTAAAACGATATATGTAATGAATACTATTATCTACAGCGATACCAATTGTTATAGCAGCAATAGTAATAGTCATCATATCTAAAGGAATACCGACAAGACCAATTATGCCCAATATAAAGAAAGCTGCTAAAAAGTTAGGTACTACTCCTATTACTGACAGTTTTAAATTCTTAAATAAAATTAAAAACATACCAAATATCCCAACCATAACAAATCCCAAAGTTAATATTTGAGATTTGAATAAGCTTTGGAGCAAGTTGTTAAATAAAATTAATACACCAGCTAACTTGAATTCTTTTTCTTTTAGATTTAATTTATTTTTAAGGTCATAATTGATTTTATTAATCAATTCATTTCTTCTTAGATTTTCTTTAGAATCTTTTATTCTTAAACTTATTCTTGCTTCATTATCCTCAATTGAAATATAAGGATCAATTATATCTTTTTTAATTGTTTCTGGAATTTTTGAATAAAGAACACCCATTTCTAAGGTTCCGAGTGGTTTATTATTGTTAAGTTGTGTTGCGACTTCTATAATAGATGAAAAAGATAAAACTTTTCCCACAGCAGGCAAACCATCCAAATAATCATGGACTTTCTTAATTTTATCAATCTTATCCTTTGTAAACCAGTACTTTTCATTATTTTGATTTTCATTATTGTCCCAATCTTCGAATTCATCATTTTCAACACCTGTAGAATTTTCTACCTTGTCAGCAAATTTTATTATTACTTCAAGAGGCGTAGTTCCTCCAAGTTTATCATCTATTAGTTTCATTCCTTTATAAATTTCGGTCTTTTTATTGAAATAGTTTATAAAGCTATTTTCCACCTCAAGCCGGCTTATTCCCAATAAGCTTAAAATTATAATTATTATAGATATAACGAAAATAAAATTTTTATTATTAATAGATAAGTTAGAAAAATATTCAGTTATTTTTGAATCTTTTTTTTCTAATACTTCAATGTTGTTATTAGAAACAAAGCTCAAAAGAGCTGGCAACAAAGTGAATGTAATTATAAAAGATGTAATTAAACCTAATGTCATCATCCAACCAAAATCTATAATTGGTTTTATTTCACTAAAAATTAGAGATAAAAAAGCACAAATTGTTGTTAAAACTGTATAAAGAATCGGCCAAAACATTTTCTGGGTAGTCATAAGTATAATTTCGTAATTAGTTGAATCTGAAAACTGTTTTTTTAATTGCAAAAATCTTGTACTCATATGAATATTCATTGCCATAGTTAAAATTAACATTAACGCAATAAAGTTTGAGGATATCACTGTAACTTTCCACCCCAAAAGACCCAAGAGT
>MDTA01048797.1_pt1 | contig 14837 bp, 14 predicted proteins | sample 811151 | NCBI WGS metagenome assembly MDTA01 (sample SAMN05326648, study PRJNA326480) | marine metagenome | isolation source: seawater | place: Indian Ocean: South | collected 2010 | reverse complement strand
TCGGGGGAGTATATGTTTGAATTTAATCGTGTCAATAGCTTAAAAATTGTATTAATTTGTTAATATGATTACAAATAAAAATACTTCAAATGTTTTAATCATTTTTTTGTTATTTCATTTATTAGTTTGGACTTTAATTCCCACGTTCTCAAATATTAACCTACCGCTAGACACAATTGAAGCTCTAGCTTGGGGAAGTAATTTAGACTGGGGATTCGACAAACACCCACCACTTAGCGCACTAGCTGTGGAGTTATTTTTTAAAGTGTTTGGAAATCAAGATTGGGCTTACTACTTTTTAAGTCAGATTTTTGTAATAGTTGCTTTTTATGTAGTTTATAAATTTTCTATTGAATTTTTTAATAGTAAAAGATTAGCTTTATTATCATTATTTTTAATAGAAGGGATTTTTTTTTATAATTTTACAACTCCAGAATTTAACGTAAATATTGCTCAATTACCTTTTTGGTCCTTAAGCATTCTTTTTACTTGGAGATGCTTTACCCATGATAAAATTTCAGATTATGTATTTTTAGGCGTGTGTATTGGATTAGGAATTTTATCAAAGTATATTTTTACGTATTTAATTTTAGGAATCATTCTTTTTTTTATTTATTTAGTCATCACGAGAAAAAAAATTAAATTTTTAAAAATATTTATTTCATGCTTTATTGTTTTATTAATTTTGTTTCCACATATAAATTGGCTTATAGATAATAACTTTACAACTATTATGTACGGTTTAAAACGAACTGGTGAAACAGGTCATATTATCAATCACATTGTGCACCCAATTATTTTTTTAGTAAAACAGATTGGAATATTAATTCCATTATTTGTGATGTTTTTCTTACTGCTAAAAAAAAATAAATTAAGAGTAAATTTAAAAGATAAAAAATTAATTTTTTTATTTTTTACAGTATTAGGTCCTGTATTTTTAATATTTTTAACTTCTTTATTAATGGGTATAAAAATTAGAACTATGTGGATGACTCCATTCTACTTATTCTTTGGAGTAATATTGATTTATATTTTTCAAAAAGAAATCATGACTAATGGGACCAAAAAATTTTTTATAGTTTTCTTTTTCTTTTTGATCTTTTACCCTTTAACTTACTTAGGAATTTCTCTAGTAAATGATCATAAAAGAACTGATTACCCTGGTAAAGAAATTGCAAGGTTAGTACAGAATAAATGGGATAGTAATTTTAGTAATGAAATTAAAATAGTTGTAGGAGACGAGTGGTCTGCTGGAAATTTATCTTATCATTTGAATTCTAGACCTAAATGGATTTTAGATTTACAAAATAAAACTTCTTTTATTGGTGTTAACGACGGGGTAGTTTACACTGGGAATCCAAAGATACTAAAAAAAGTCTGCCCTGGTGTTTTTGGGACGATAAAACCTGTTGGGTATTGTATGATTGGAAAAAAATGAAAAAAATAATTATATTAATGCCAGTTTTTAATGATTGGGAGTCTGTTAATAAGCTTTTAAAGGAAATTAATCTAGTAATTCAAACTATTAAAGATTTTAAATTTGAGTGTCTGATAGTCAATGACTGTTCCACAGTAAAAAGAACAAATTTTGTGAAACCAGATAAATTTGAAAAATTAGAAATAATAAATATCAAAGATAATCAAGGACACGCACGGTGTAACGCTCTTGGATTAAGATATATAAATTTTAAGAAAAGTTTTGATTACGTAATAGTAATGGATAGTGACGGAGAAGATAGGCCAGTTGAAATTAAAGATTTAATAGAAAAAATATCAAAAGAACCGAATATTTCAGTTGTAGCCAAAAGAGTAAAAAGATCAGAGGGAATTGCATTTAAAACATTATATTTTATTCATAAGATGATAACTTTAATTTTTACAGGAAAAAATATTAATTTTGGAAATTATTGTTGTCTAACTAAGTCAGATATTAACATTCTTATAAAAAATAAAAGTCTTTGGAGCAGCTTTTCAGGCTCTTTAAAAAAACATTTATCGAAACTTAATGAGGTTAATTCTACCCGAGGTTTGAGATACTTTGGCCCATCAAAAATGTCTTTACTTAATCTTATTCTTCATTCATTTTCAATAATTGCAGTTTTTAAGTATGCAGTTTTATTAAGATCTTTTTTAATATGTATTTTATTGTGGTTTTTGATTACACCTAAAATTAATTTGATTTTCGTGGCATTGACTTTAATAATTATTTTTAATGTATTGATATTTATTGTATCCACAAGAGAAAAAGAGAAATCATTAAAAAATAGCAATGAAAAAATTTTATACATCGATGAGATTTTACAACATTAAATTGTATTTAGAGTCCTTTTTGGAATCAAAAAGGAATCAAAACGAGAACATTTTGAGGATTATTTATTCAATTGTTAATCAATTTTAAAAAAAGGTAAAAATTATGAAAAAACTATCATGTCACTGTGGAGAAGTAGAGGCAGAAATTAATATTTCCAAAATTGATAAAACTATTAGATGTAATTGTTCAATTTGCAAAAGAAAAGGAGCAATTATGTCTCTTGTGAAAAATGAAAATTTTAAGTTAGTGAAAGGATCTCAATTTTTAAAACTTTATCAATATAATACAAATGTTGCTGAACATTTTTTCTGCACTATTTGCGGCATCTATACTCATCACCATCCCAGATCCAATCCATCTATGACTGGCTTTAATTTAGGCTGTATTGATGAAATCGATACTTTTGAATTAGAAAATATTAATATTTTAGATGGTCAAAACCATCCTTTAGATAAAAAAAATGAAAACTAAACTATCTAATTATTTAAAAGTAAAAAAAGAATATCTTAAATTTATAAAATCCCAAGAAATTTTAGGAGAGCCTTTCAGAGATAAAATTGAACAATTAAAAAGATTTTACATACCTTTAAGCGAAATGATTTACAAAAATTTTAAGAAAAAAAAAAAAATTAGAATTATCGGTCTTTCTGGTGGGCAAGGATCTGGCAAATCAACAATTTCCAATATTTTAAAGATAATTTTAAAACTGGAGTTTAATTTAAATACAATTTTTTTTTCAATAGATGATTTTTACAAGACTCAAAAGGCAAGGAGAAAATTGTCCAAAAAAACTAGCGAGCTTTTTTTAACAAGGGGAGTCCCAGGCACCCATGATACTAAGTTATTATTAAGCTGTTTAAAGAAATTAAAGAAAAAAAGATTTAAAAAGTTTATGGTACCTAGATTTGATAAATCAAATGATGAAAGATTCCCAAAAAAAAATTGGATAAGAGTTAGCCAAAAACCTGATATAGTTATTTTTGAAGGCTGGTGTGTTGGAGCGACTCCTCAGAAAAAAAGGGATTTATTACATCCAGTAAATGAATTAGAAAGACTAAGAGATAAAAATTTAAAATGGAGAAATATGGTCAATCAAGAACTTGAAGATAAATATAAGAAAATTTTCAATTACATTGATGACCTCATTTTCTTAAAAGTTCCAAGTTTTAAACATGTTTGCAAATGGAGACTTCTTCAAGAAAAAAAGTTAAGGGTGAGATCAAAAGGAAAAAAAACAATGTCAGACTCTCAAATTAAAAATTTTGTAATGTTTTATGAAAGAATCACAAATCATATGCTTAAAACGTTACAACAAAAATCAAAATCGGTGATTTCTATTGATGATAAACATAGGTTGAAATCAATTAAATTTAATTAAATGAAAAAAATATTATTTTTTCTTATACCAATTCTGTTTTTCAGTAACTTATACGCTAACGATAATTTGAAATTTTTTATTAACAAAGCTTTAAAAAATAATTTGAAATTAAATGCTGAGAGAAAAAGTTTTGAGTCAGCTAAACAAAGCAAAAATGTTTCAAGAAGTGAATTTCTTCCGAGCATCACTTTTTCTGGAGAACAAAGTAGTAAAACTTCTACTAATAGAACAAATAAAAGCGGAGCTAGTTTAGTAGATTCTAATTTAGACACAGAAACTCAAACTTTTTCAGTCGAACAAAAAATTTTTTCAGGTTTAAAAGGATTTAATACTTTTAAAAAGACTGAACTTGAAACAAAAAAAGCAAATTATGAACTGAAAAAAGTTGAGCAGCAAACGATACTTGATACTTCAATTGTATATTTTGATTTTATATTTAAATCAAAAAATAAAAAATTTAATCTTTTAAATGTAAATTTATTTGAAAGGCAGGTCGAATTTGATAACGCAAGACTACAGAAAGGTGAAATTACTTTAACAGATTTAGCGCAATCCGAGTCATCACTTGCAGGTGCAAATGCAGATTTGATAAAAGCACAAACTGAACTCCTTGCATCAAAAACAAATTTTCAAAGAGTAACAAGGGAAAAAACTCCTGATTATGACAATCTTAATAATAATTTTAAATTAACTTTACCTTCAACCTTAGAAAGGTCCCTTGAACTTGCTAATATCAATAATGTTGATTTGATTATCGCTAAATTAGATTATGAAATTGCTGTAAAAGATCTAAATATTGAAAAATCTAGATTGTCTCCATCTGCTACTTTAAATTATTCAAAGACGAAAAATAAAGATCTTAGCTCAACCATAGATAAAACAGATGAAGAAAAAGTCAAGGCTACTATTACCTGGCCAATTATAAAAGGTGGTGAAAATATTTCATCCATTAAAAGATCCTCACTTAATAAACAAAAATCTCAGTTAATATTGCAAGATACTAAAAATAAGGTAAATTCTGAAACATCAAACTCTTGGTCTAAGTATCAATCTTTTATGAGTGTTTTAGATGCCACAAGGTCTCAATTAAAAGCAGCCGAAATAGCTAATGAGGGCATCACACTGGAGTATGACTCAGGAAGTGCTCGTACCACTTTAGAAGTTGTTCAGTCTAGAAGCATGTTATTAGATGCTAGAATAGCCTTCGCGAAAGCAGAGAAGGATTATAAGATCTCTCAGTTTGAGCTTGCAAAACAAATAGGGTTATTATCTCAAAAATCTGTTAATTGACTCATAATTATCAGGCAAATTTAACTCCTTGATAAAAAGAACAAAATGTGTACATTTAATATAACGATTCGATTAACAAAAAGGATAAAAATGACAAAAAATAACTTAAAAGTCGTGAAAACAGACTCTAAAAAACAACAAGAATTAAAGGAAAAAAACAAGTCTCTAGAGGCCGCTATTAGCCAAATTGATCAGAATTTTGGAAAAGGTTCAGTTATGAGACTTGGACAACAGCAGGCTCTAGATATTGAGGCTATTTCAACTGGTTCTTTGAGCTTGGATTTAGCTTTAGGAATTGGCGGTCTGCCAAAAGGAAGAATAATTGAAATTTATGGGCCTGAGTCTTCAGGTAAAACTACTCTAGCCCTACAAGTTGTTGCAGAAGCTCAAAAAGCTGGTGGCATATGTGCTTTTGTCGACGCTGAACACGCAATGGATCCTGTTTACGCAAAAAAATTAGGGGTTAAAACAGAGGAACTATTAATTTCTCAACCAGATACAGGAGAGCAAGCTTTAGAAATAACTGATACATTAATAAAATCTGGTTCAGTTTCTGTTTTAGTGGTGGACTCAGTTGCGGCTCTTACACCTAAAGCAGAATTAGAAGGTGAAATGGGAGATCATCACGTGGGCCTACAGTCAAGACTGATGAGTCAGGCTTTAAGAAAAATCACTGGCTCAGTTTCAAAATCTAATACAATGGTAATATTTATAAATCAGATAAGAATGAAGATTGGTGTAATGTTTGGTAATCCAGAGACGACATCTGGCGGAAATGCTCTTAAATTCTATTCATCAGTTAGAATGGATATTAGAAGAATTGGTGCAATCAAAGAGAAAGATCAAATTATTGGTAATTCTACAAGAGTCAAAGTAATCAAGAATAAGGTTGCTCCACCATTCAAGGTTGTTGAATTTGATTTAATGTATGGAAAAGGAATAAGTAAATTAGGTGAATTAATTGATCTTGGCACAAAAGCCGGCGTAGTAGAGAAATCAGGAGCTTGGTATGCATATAAAGGAGAAAAAATTGGTCAAGGTAGAGAGAATGCCAAAATTTACCTACAAAAAAACCCTAATGTAGCGGCTGATATAGAAAAAATAATAAGAGATCAAGCATCGGCTATTAGTAAAGAGCTAGAGGGTAATCCATCATCTAAAGAAAAAACTAGCAGCAATAAGGAAGAAGAATAATTCTTTTACTACATCTTTAAATTATAACGGGAGAGTAACCTCTCCCGTTTCCCATGAAACAACAACTTTCAATTGACTCATTCAATATTTAGTAGCTCAAAATCTAACTAATCTCCTTATAGACAAGCAGAAAAATATCTGTAATTAATAAAGTATGAGCCAAATTTTGCTTACAGATGTAAGAAAAAAGTTTCTAGATTATTTTAAAAAAAACAATCATGAAATTGTTGAGTCAAGTAATTTAGTTCCAAATAATGATCCCACACTAATGTTCACAAACTCAGGAATGGTACAATTTAAAAATGTATTTACTGGATTAGAAAAAAGATCATATAAAAAAGCAACTACTTCCCAAAAATGTGTCCGAGCAGGTGGAAAACATAATGATTTAGAAAATGTTGGGTATACACCAAGGCATCATACATTTTTTGAGATGTTAGGAAATTTTTCATTTGGAGACTATTTTAAAGAACAAGCTATTCACCATGCATGGAATTTATTGACTAAGGATTTTGGGTTATCGAAAGAAAAGTTATCAGTAACGGTATTCCATGAAGATGATGATGCTTTAAATTTATGGAAAAAAATAGCGGGATTAAATGAAAATAAGATAATTAAAATTTCAACATCTGATAATTTTTGGTCAATGGGAGATACAGGACCATGTGGTCCTTGCTCTGAAATTTTTTATGATCATGGAGATAAATTAAAAGGTGGGCCACCTGGTAGTCCCGGTGAGGATGGAGATAGATATATCGAAATTTGGAATCTTGTATTTATGCAATTTGAACAAGTTTCTAAAGAAAAACGAATAGACCTACCAAAACCATCAGTAGATACTGGAATGGGACTAGAAAGAATGACTGCTGTCCTTCAAGGCACCCACGATAACTATCAAATTGATCATTTCCAAAAAATCATGTCAGCTTCAGCAGAAATTACAAAAAAATCAATAGATAACAAATCAATTGCTAGTCACAGAGTAATTGCTGATCATTTAAGAGCTAGCAGTTTTTTAATTGCAGAAGGCATTTTGCCTTCAAACGAAGGTAGAGGATATGTTTTAAGAAGAATAATGAGAAGAGGGATGAGACATGCTCACTCTTTAGGTAGCAAAAATCCTATTTTCTACAAACTTTTTGATGTTTTGTTAACAGAAATGAAGAATAGTTATCCTGAGTTAAGTAATGCTAAAGAATTAATAGTAGAGACACTAAAAAATGAAGAAGAAAAATTCTCTTCTCTGCTTGAACGTGGAATTAAAATATTAGATGAAAATTTAGGCAAAGTTCAAAATAAAACTCTCCCTGGGTCAATAGCATTTAAATTATATGATACCTACGGTTTTCCATTAGACTTAACAGCAGATATCTTAAGAGGAAAAAATATAAAAGTTGACAATGTTACTTTTGAAAGAGAAATGGAAAAAAGTAAAGCATTAGCAAGAGCTAATTGGAAAGGATCTGGAGATAAATCTATAGAGGAAAGATGGTTTAAAATTAGAGAAGAGCTTAAACCCACTGAATTTTTAGGTTATGAATTTGATAAAGCAGAAGCGGTAATTGTAAAAATTTCTAAAAATGGCAAATTTATTGACACAGCTAAATCTGGAGAAGAGATTGAGATCATTACAAATCAAACACCATTTTATGCAGAGTCTGGCGGTCAAGTAGGTGATCAAGGTTATATTTTTAGCTCAGATTGCAAAATTAAAGTTTATGATACCCAAAAAAAAATGGGTGATTTATTTGTTCATTATGGAAAAATTGAAAAAGGAAAAATATCAATTGGACAAAATGTTAACTTAGAAATCGATGTTTCAAAAAGAAATAATTCTAAAGCCAATCATTCTGCGACTCATTTGTTGCACGAGTCCCTACGAAGAACTTTAGGAAAACATGTTACGCAAAAAGGTTCATTAGTTTCTCCAGATAGGCTTAGATTTGATTTTAGCCACAACAAACCTATTCAAAAAGATGAAATGATTAAAATAAACAAAATAGTTAATGAAGTTGTTGAGGGATCCTCTGATGTTCAAACAAGGATAATGACGCCTAAAGAGGCAGTTAGTATGGGTGCATTAGCATTATTTGGTGAAAAGTATGGCGATGAGGTGAGAGTAGTTTTCATGGGTAGGGAAAAGAATGGTTTTTTTTCAACTGAATTATGCGGGGGCACTCATGTTAAAAATACAAAAGAGGTAGGTAGATTTAAAATTATAAGTCAGTCTGCTATTGCTTCTGGAGTGAGGCGAGTTGAGGCTTTAAGAGATAAACAATTAGAGGAATATGAAAAAGTTCAAATAAAAGATCAAAGTATAAAAGAGACAAACCTTAAAGAAGAAATTGACTCAATTAAAAATCAATTAAAAAACTTAAATATAAAAGCTGAATATAAAGAAAATTTAAATTTATCTGAAAATTTAAAAAATCTAAAAAAACAATTAAACTCAGTACAAATCGAAAGCATCAAGAAAGATAAAAGTAAAAATATAATTAGAGATAAAAAAATTGGGTCTGTGGTAATGAGAGAACAAATTTTAAAAGATTTTCCACCGAAAGAGCTTAGAGGCGTTATAGATCAAGGTAAAAAAGATATTAAATCAGGAATTATAGTTAGTGTTTCTACATTTGAGGGAAAAGTTGGAGTAGCAGTGGGAGTTTCTAAAGATCTAACTTTAAAATATGATGCTGTTGACTTAGTAAAGGTTGCTTCAGAGACTCTTGGGGGCAAAGGAGGTGGAGGAAGAAAAGATTTTGCACAAGCAGGAGGGACTGATAAAAACAAGATTGAGGAGGCTTTTAAAAAAATATCTAAAAAAATTAATTAATTTTTTTTTTTAAATTTTTATCAATCACTTCTAAGAACTTGTTTGTTGTAAGATATTTAGTTGATTTATCTATCAAAATCGCTAAATCCTTAGTCATTGAACCGCTTTCAACAGTTTTAATACACACATCTTCTAAATTGGAAGAAAATTTGACTAAATCTTCATTATTATCCAGCTTACCTCTATGTGCTAACCCCCTAGTCCAAGCAAATATTGATGCTATAGGATTTGTAGATGTTTCCTTCCCCTGTTGGTGCATTCTATAATGTCTTGTAACTGTTCCATGCGCAGCTTCAGCCTCTACTGTTTTACCATCAGGTGACATAAGTACACTAGTCATAAGTCCTAAAGATCCAAATCCTTGGGCAACGGTATCTGATTGCACATCTCCATCATAATTTTTACAAGCCCAAACATAACCACCATTCCACTTCATTGCACATGCAACCATATCATCAATTAATCTATGTTCGTAAGTTATATTTGCTTTTTTAAATTTATCAGAGAACTCTTTGTCAAAAACTTCTTGAAACAAATCTTTAAACCTACCATCATATGCTTTTAAAATCGTATTTTTTGTAGACAAATAGACTGGCCATTTTCTTTCTAGTCCAAAATTCATACAAGCTTTAGCAAAATCTTTTATAGACTCGTCCAGATTGTACATTGTTAAAGCAGTTCCTGCTCCAGGGAATTCAAAAACTTTAAATTCTTTTTTGTTTTTTCCATCTTTTGATGTCCATTTAATCTCAAGATTACCTTCACCAGGTATTAAAAAGTCTGTAGCTTTATATTGATCACCAAAAGCATGTCTACCAATTACTATTGGTAAGGTCCACCCAGGAACTAGTTTAGGAACATTTTTACAAATGATCGGTTCTCTAAAAACTGTTCAACCTAAAATATTTCTAATAGTTCCGTTGGGAGATCTCCACATTTTTTTTAATTTGAATTCCTTTACTCTGGCTTCATCAGGTGTAATAGTCGCACACTTAATACCCACACCATATTTTTTAATAGCTTTTGCTGCTTCGACAGTAATTTGGTCATCAGTTTTATCTCGACTTTCCATACCTAGATCATAGTATTTAATATCTACTTCTAAATAAGGCTTAATTAGCTTTTCTTTGATGAATGACCATATAATTCTGGTCATTTCATCTCCATCTAACTCTACAACTGGATTTTTAACTTTAATTTTTGCCATAAAAAATTGATTGATTAAGTAGGATTTTTATACATATTAAGAAAAAAATTAGCAAACTTAAAATTATGATTAATTCCATTTTTCCAAAAATTCATAAAGAAGGGTATAGATTTTTAGCTATCTCAATTATAGCTACTTTTTTTGCGTTGCTTTTTTCAAAAGCATTGGGTCTAATTTTAGTTATAATCACAATTTGGGTATATTACTTTTTTAGAGACCCAGAAAGATATTCAATTAATGATAATAATTTCTTAGTAAGTCCAGCTGATGGTTTAATAACAGATATTTCAGAAAGAACTGGGCCAGTTGAAATGCAATTAGAAAATACCACTTTTACAAAAGTTAGTATTTTTATGAATGTTTTTAATTGCCATGTAAATAGAATGCCTTTATCAGGCGCAATAGAGGAAATAAATTACAAACCAGGAAAATTTATTAATGCGTCTTTAGATAAAGCAAGCGAGGAGAATGAAAGAAATTATTTCAGAGTTAAATGCTCAGATACAGGTGAGGAAGTAATTTTAGTTCAAATTGCAGGATTAATAGCGAGACGAATAGTTTGTGAAGTTGAACAAGGGCAAAACTTAAAGCAAGGAGACAGAATTGGAATGATTAGATTTGGAAGTAGAGTTGATATTTTTTTTAAAAACAAAAAAATCTTAGCAAAAGTTGGTCAAAACGTTACAGCAGGAGAAAGTTTGATCGCTTCAAAATAATGGAAGATAAAAACAAATTTAAATTAGTTTCATCAAAAAAAACAAGATATCTTTTACCTAATATTCTTACTCTTGGTGGAGTGTGTTTAGGAATAAGCTCAATTAAATTTGCAATTGATGGAAACTATGGTTTAGCAGTCATATTTATTTTAATAGCATCAATACTTGATGCGTTAGATGGCAGAATAGCTAGGATGATTAAAGGAACATCTGAATTTGGAAAAGAATTAGACTCTCTCACAGACTTTGTTAGTTTTGGAATAGCTCCAGTCTTTATATTATATTTTTGGGAATTAAATATTTACGGTAAGCTTGGTTGGACTATTGCACTTATTTATTCAGTTTGTTGTGTATTAAGATTAGCGAGATTTAATTTGACTAAGTCTTCCAAACAACCTTTGTGGAGAAGTAATTTTTTTGAAGGAGTTCCATCCCCTGCCGGTGGACTTTTAATTTTAATGCCATTAATTTTTGAACTTTCAGAAATTGAAGTAACATTCAATTATAAGACTATAATTCCATACTTTACTGTAATAGTAGCAATTTTATTAGTAAGTAAGATACCAACTTTATCTCTAAAAAAAATATCTATATCACCAAAATCGACAATATTTATTTTATTAGGAATAGGTTTAATATTTATTGGCTTATTACTTTATACTTTTGAAATGCTTTTATTATTTGGTTTAGGTTACTTAATATCAATTCCTGTAAGTTTTTTAATCTATTATAATCAGACAAAAAAAGATAATTCCCAAACTACAGATGAAGAGCATGAAGATATTTTATAATGAAAAAATCAAAAAAAAGAAAAAAAAGCAACGTTTGGAAAATAAAACAACACAGGGATCAGTTTTTCAAAAAATCAAAGATCTTAGGTTATCGCTCAAGAGCCGCTTTTAAATTAATAGAACTTAATAATAGATTTAAATTTTTAAATCAGAATACTAAATTATTAGACGTAGGAGCATGTCCAGGTGGATGGTCTCAGGTATGCTCAAAGATTATAAGATCAGGAAAAATTTTGGCAGTAGATATCAAAGAAATGGATAAAATTGAAAACGTTTTTTTTAAAAAATGTGATTTTCTTAAAAGTGAGTCTAAAAACCAAATTCTAGATTTTTTTGGTGAAAATTTAGATGTAATAATTTCTGATATGGCGGCTGATACAACTGGAAATAAATCTTTGGACTGTATTAGGACTAATCAATTATGTATTGAAGTAATTGAATTTGCAGATAAGATTCTAAAGAAAAAAGGCGTTTTAGTATCAAAATTATTTATGGGTGAAGATTTTATCGAAGTAAAAAAATTAGCATCTTTAAGATTTAAAAAAGTCGATTTTTTCAAACCGGACGCTAGTAGAAACGAATCAAGAGAAACTTATATACATTGCGCGTTATTAAAGTCTTTATAATTTTTAAAAATTGTATATAAGTTTATATGGAAGCAATTAAAGAAGCATTAACTTTTGACGATGTTTTGTTACTGCCGCGATATTCAAAAGTATTACCATCAAACACAGATATTACATTAACGCTCTCTAAGAAAATTAGACTCAAAAATCCTTTTTTATCTTCAGCAATGGATACAGTAACAGAGTCAAACATGGCAATCGCAATGGGAAAATCAGGAGGAATAGGAATTATTCATAGAAATCTTGATATAAAAAAACAAGCTAAAGAAGTATTAAAAGTTAAAAAAAAGAATTATTTAGTTGGTGCTGCAATTGGAACTAGTCAAGACGATTTATATAGAGCAAAATGTTTAGTTGAATACGGTGTTGACCTGATAGTCATTGACACAGCACATGGTCATAGTGAAAAAGTGTTGAAAATATTAGACAGAGTAAAAAAAAAATTCACAAATATCCCAGTATGCGCTGGAAATATTGCAACAGGTGAAGCCGCAAGTAGACTCTACAATTCAGGAGCTAACATTATTAAAGTAGGAATTGGCCCAGGATCTATTTGCACAACCAGAATGGTTGCTGGAATCGGAGTTCCCCAAATAACTGCAATAATGGAAGTAAGTAAAGTTTTAAGAAAAAAAAACGTAAGCATTATATCTGATGGCGGTATTAAATTTTCAGGTGACATTGCTAAAGCAATAGCTGCAGGAGCAGACGCAATCATGATGGGTTCAATTTTTGCTGGAACAGAAGAAAGTCCAGGAAAAAAATTTAAATACAAGAATAAATTTTACAAACAATACAGAGGTATGGGATCAATAGGAGCAATGTCTGCAGGATCTTCTAGTAGATATTTTCAAAAACAACATAAGGATAAGTCAAAATATGTACCTGAAGGAGTAGACGGTAGAGTTGAATATAAAGGAAAAGTATCTAATATTATATATCAATTACAAGGAGGCTTAAGATCATCAATGGGTTATATTGGTGCAAAAAAATTAAGTGATATAAGAAAAAATGCTAAATTTATAAAAATAACAAAAGCTGGATTTTATGAGAGCATGGTACATAGCGTTGAAATGATCGAACCAACTCTTAATTATAAATTATGAAATACATAAAAATAACACTGATAATTATATTTTTTTTAAATACCAGCTTAAGTGCTAAAAGCAACTATTTTGATGAAGGTGTGACTTTGTATGAACAAAAAGAATTTCAAAAGGCAAAATTTAAATTTGAACAAGATATAGTTTATAATCCAAAAAATGAGTTTTCTTATTTATATTTATCAAAAATTTTTAAAAAACAAAAAAACTTAGATTTAGAAGAAAAAAATTTAAAAGCAGTTATTTTATTAAACCCAAGAAATGAAGAGGCAACATTTAATCTTGTACAATTAAGGTTTAGGGAGTCTGATTACTCAGGAAGTAAAAAGTTAATTGATCAATTGCTTATCTTTTGTAAAGAGTATTGCTCTCAAGGTAAACAATTAAAAATAGAAATTGAAAATTCTATCAAGAAGTAAATGTTAACCAAAAATTACAGGGAAAAAATTATAATAATCGACTTTGGTTCACAGTTTACTAAACTTATAGCGAGAAGAGTAAGAGAATTAGGGGTTTTTTCTGAGATTTTAACTTTAAAAAATTTTAATAAAATAGATAAATTTGAGTCCATAAAAGGTATTATCTTATCTGGTGGCCCATCAACGGTTACAAAAAAAAAATATCCAACAATACCAGAAAAAATCTTTTCAAAAAAAATTCCTATATTAGGAATATGTTATGGTCTTCAATTAATTACCAAAATTTTTGGTGGTTCGATCAAATCACATAAAAAAAAAAGAGAATTCGGTAGATCTACACTTATAAAAAAAAGACAATCCTTATTACTTAAAAATTTCTTTAGTAAACATTCTAATTCTGTATGGATGAGCCATCAAGATGCAGTAACAAGAATACCTAAAGGTTTTCAAACTATTGCGTCAACTGAAAATTCAAAATTTACTGCTATTGAAAATATAAATCTTAAAATTTATGGAATACAATTCCATCCAGAAGTTACGCATACAGAAAATGGTGTTAAAATTTTTAAGAATTTTTTATTTTTAATATGTAAAGTAAGAAAAAAATGGAAAATTGGATCTGAAAAAGAAAGACTAATAAATGAAATTAAAAATAAAGTACAAAATAATAAAGTAATATGCGCTTTGTCAGGCGGAGTCGACAGTAGCGTTGTAGCTTTATTGGTACATAAAGCTATTAAAAAAAACTTAGTCTGTATTATGGTTGATACAGGATTATTGAGAAAAAATGAATTTAAATATTCATATCAAATATTTAAAAAAAAATATAAATTTAATTTAAAATTAGTTAATGCCTCTAAAGAATATTATAAAAAACTCAAAAATATTACTGATCCAGAAAAAAAAAGAAGAATAATTGGAAAATTATTTATTAAAATTTTTGAAAAAGAAGCAAAAAAAATTAAAAATATA
>MDTA01147414.1_pt1 | contig 14839 bp, 15 predicted proteins | sample 811151 | NCBI WGS metagenome assembly MDTA01 (sample SAMN05326648, study PRJNA326480) | marine metagenome | isolation source: seawater | place: Indian Ocean: South | collected 2010 | reverse complement strand
TTGAGAAATCCCAAAGGATCATCGACACGTTTGCTTCCTCAGGACAGTCGATTGTTCAAGATGTTAAAGTTGATGACTACAGGGTTAGTTCTTTTCTTTTTAAACCCTGGAAATATAAAATCTACGTTGCCTCCAGCGTCTCTGAGATCAATGCCCTAACCGCTCGCGTGGTGACTGAATCCATGTTGCCGATTGTGCTTGTTTTGCTCTCGGTCATGGTTCTAACGATTTCGTTGGAGCGCTTGTTGAAAAGCGCATTGCTCGACGCCGAGAAGCTTCGGATGTCAGCAGAAGAACAAAGTGAACGCGCTCACAAAGCCAAAAAGGCTGCTTTCCTTGCCAGCCAGGCGAAAAGTGAATTTCTCGCCAATATGAGTCATGAACTCCGAACTCCGATGAATGCCATTATTGGATATAGCGAGATGTTGATTGAAGATTCTGAGGATCTAGAGCCGGAAGATTTTGTTGTTGATCTTGAGAAGATTCTTTCTTCCGGAAAGCATTTGCTTGGCTTAATTAATGGTGTGCTTGATCTTTCAAAGATTGAGGCTGGGAAAATGACCCTCTACATTGAAAATGTTTCGCTCAGAGACCTTTTCGAGGAGGTGAGCGCTACAGCTGCGCCACTAGCGCAAAAAAATAATAATCAATTTATTTGCGAAGCTCCGTCCTATTCAGATGATCTTGTTCGGTCAGATACGACAAAAATTAGGCAGGCTTTGATTAACTTGATCGGCAATGCCTGTAAGTTTACGGAGAATGGAACTGTCAGGCTCTCTGCTCAGGTTGAGCGTGACCAGCACGATGTGCCTTGGGTCCATTTCCGGGTTTCTGATACCGGGATCGGAATGTCCGAAGAACAGCTTGAAAAGCTTTTCAAAGACTTTAGTCAAGCTGATGCCAGTACAACGCGTCGTTACGGGGGTACTGGTCTTGGTCTGTCGCTCAGCCGCAGGTTGAGTCGTTTGATGGGTGGAGACATCACGGTTGAAAGTGCTCTGGGCAAGGGGAGCACGTTCACGATGACAATCCCCCGTTACCCAGCGGCCGAATCACCAGCGCAGCTTGAACTTGATGACCCTGACAATGAGGGGGTGGATATGCAAGTCGTGGATCGCCGTGGGCGAGTCTTAGTGGTCGATGATGATGATCAATCCTTGGAGATGATCAAGCATTTTCTTCTTAAAGCTTCATTTGATGTTTTGAGTGCTCCTAATAGTGAGGCCGGTCTTGAACAAGCAAGGTCATGCGACCCGGATATTTTGATTGTGGATATTCATGCTTCTCAGCTCAGCGGTTGGGACATGCTGGCCAAGATTCGCGCTGATGAAAAACTGAAGACATTGCCGGTTATTGTTGTGAGCCGCGATGATGCCAAAGAGCTTTCGGTGATGCTCGGTGCAGCCGGAGCGCTACAGCATCCCATTGATTGGTCCCGCCTGACCCACATCCTTGAAAGGATTCGTTCAGGTTGCGATCACAACATGCAGACAGATGTTGCTCTGCTGGATGGATCGCCCCGTCTCAAAGTATTGGTTGAAGCATTGTTGAAGGAGCATCATTGGAATCTTCGCTCTTATTCTCACGAGGATCGTTTGCTGTCTGAAATCTCAGACGACACCCCTCATTTACTGATTGTTGACCTCTCTGGTGACGCAACGAAGTCGATGCAGGCCATTGAATCGATTCGTGTCAAATTTGACCCCAAGGCCCTTCCTCTTGTGGCAATCTCGGATAATCCTCTTGACTCTGATACCTTGCAGCGGCTTGAGGCAGTTGGATCACGTTGGCTGACTGTCAGTGGATCGAACGTTGATGTGATGCTTTCCTCAATTGAAGAATTGATGGCACTCTCTTTGGAGGACGACTAGGAGCAATGACGACCATTCTTCTTGTTGAGGACAATGAACTGAATCGCGACATGTTGTCGCGGCGGCTCACTCGGAAGGGCTTCGAAGTGCAATTCGCATTGGATGGTCAGGAAGCTGTTGACAAAGCCAAAGCGCTCATGCCTGATCTGGTGTTGATGGATATTGGCCTGCCCGTGATTGATGGATATGATGCGACGCGGGCGATCAAGTCTGACGATGCGACCAAGTCAATTCCTGTGATTGCTTTAACTGCCCATGCAATGGCAGAAGATCGGAAGCGATGTCTTGATGCTGGTTGTGATGATTTTGATACGAAGCCGATTGATTTGTCGCGACTTCTTGAAAAAATCCAATCGCTTCTCGGAGGTAATGTCTGATGGCTGCCGATCCAAGTGCTAAGGAGAACGTTGAATATAAGCTTCTTCGTCACGATCTCTATAACCCGATTAATCAAATTGTTGGCTATAGCGAGCTGTTGACTGAGGAGCTCGAGGCAGGAGAATCGATCGATCCTGATGATCTGGCCAAGATCGGAACATCAGCACGTGTCTTGCTTGAGATGATTCGTAGTCGATTAACGGAATCTGAATTGCAAAGTGAGCGTCATGAAGCCAAGCGTGATTCTTCGACTTCAGTCATTCAGTTGAAAACTGAATCATCGCGTCGTCAGCATGATGAACGGAAGCCTACACATCAATTGCGAAAAGGTCGAATTCTTGTTGTTGATGATGACCCATACAATCGCGATTTGCTTGTTCAAACCCTCTCCAGAGATGGCCACATCGTGTCGACAGCAGAATGTGGAGAAGTTGCACTCGACAAGGCCACAGATCAACCTTTTGATCTGGTGCTATTGGATATTCAAATGCCAGGTATTGACGGTAGTGAAGTGCTGCGTTTGCTTAAAGGGGCTTCCGCCACTGCTCAGATTCCAGTCATCATGATTTCTGGTTTGGAAGATATTGATGTTGTTGTGGAGTGTGTTGAATATGGTGCAGAAGATTACCTGCCGAAACCTTGTAACCTCACGCTTTTGCGTGCTCGAGTTGGAACTTCGCTCGATAAAAAATTTAGATATGACGAAGATCTTGCTCTTTATGAACATTTAAAGGCCACTCAAGCTTCCATTCGCGCGCAGTTGATTGCAGCTCAGAAGCTTGCTTCAGAGCTGTCAACTTCTGATGATAACGAGGTCACGCTGGAAAGGCTCCGTCAGCATTTCGCGTCCATGTCCTCGCTCCTTTTGGAGAAAGATTCTGCATTGCATGAGACAATCAAGAAGTTAGAGGTTAAAATCAGCCGCCAATCCGTTGCGACACAGGTCAAAGCCATCACTAACGATCCTGCTTTTAAGACGCTTTCAGAGCGAGCACGCCTGATGCGTCAGCGTCGCCATCAGAGGGGAGCTTGACCATGGTCTCGGCTTCATCCGTTTCAATGGTGGTGGCCGAAAACGGTCTTATCCCGTTGGATGAGGCTTACGAGCGTTGTCGTTGCGAAACCGAGGAATGGGCGAAGACCTTTTACCTCGGGACCATGCTCATGCCACCTGACAAACGGCGGGCTATCTGGGCAATTTACGTCTGGTGTCGTCGAACGGATGAAATCATGGATAGTCCTGAGGCGATGAGCAAGCCTCGGGATGAACTGCTCAGTCTTCTGGACCAGTGGGAACGTCACACGCGGTCTGTTTTTGATGGTCAAGCAGTGAATTGGCTCGATCAAGTCATGGTCGATACGATCCAGCGTTTTGATCAGCCTTTGCAGCCCTATCTCGACATGATTGAAGGCATGCGAATGGACCTCAAGTGGACGCGTTATTCCACATTTGAAGAGCTCAAGTTGTATTGCTATCGCGTGGCAGGCACGGTTGGTCTGATGTCTGAACGTGTGATGGGTGTTGATCCTGGCTATACCTCTGCACCATGGAGCACAGGAGCCAATACGTCAGGAGCCGCTGTTGCCTTGGGTATTGCGAATCAGCTCACCAATATCCTCAGGGATGTTGGTGAAGATCGTCATCGCGGTCGTATTTATCTTCCTTTAGAGGATCTTCAACAATTCGGTTATACGGAAGACGACTTGTTTAATGGCGTTGTCAATGATTCTTGGAAGCGATTGATGGCATTTCAAATTGATCGGGCTCGACAATGGTTCCGTCAATCTGAGGAGGGAGTGCGTTTCTTGGCTCCTGACGCACGCTGGCCTGTCTGGACGTCTCTACGCTTGTACCGCGGTATTTTGTCCAGGATTGAGCAAAATCAATACGACGTCTTCAACCATCGTGCTTATGTACCGAAGTACAGGAAGTTGATCGACTTGCCATTTTCTTTCCTGTTGTCTCAATCTCAATAGTGCTTTGTTTTTTGTGAACTGCTCTCGCTCTGCTTTTGCACTTTCGCTCATTTCAGCGTTCGCAATTTTCGCTCCATTTTCAGCCGTTGCTGAAGAATCAGATCTGCCTGATGCGATGCAGATTGAGGCAGTTTCGTCGACATGGCCTGTGGGAGATGCTCCTCTTGTGCCACCCATTCCGCCAGCGACGCTGCAGCGCCTGGATATGGATACCGCTGTGCAGCTGGCTCAGGAACGTAACCCAATCATCCAGGAAAAATATCAATCGTTTCTTGCGAGCCAAGATGAACTTGGTTCAGATTTTGCGACATGGTGGCCCACAATCAGCTTTGATTTCAACTTCGGCAACTATAACCAAAATTCTTATTATAATTATGCTGGTGCCAACAGTGGTATCGATACATCCATATACAGCGACTACACAGGCGGAAGTACGTCATTGAGTGACTTGCCTTCCTATTTGTTTGCTCGCGATTACACGAGTAGCTATTTACAAGGTGTTCAAACGCTCGACGTTAATTGGAAGCTTTACGATCCTGCTCGAGGTCCTCAGATTTGGAAGGGTAAATACTTGGTCAAGGAAGCGGGTAGTGATTACATCATTGCGCGCCGAGATTATTCCTTGATGACGCGCCAGGCGTACGTGAAGCTCCAGCGCACGTTGGCTTCAATCGTGACGGGTCGTCAGTTGGTCGACAATGATCGATTGCTTCTGCAGTTAGCAGATTCGAGAAAGCGTCTTGGTGTTGCTTCACAGCTTGATGTCGCCAAACAGATCACTGTGCTCCGCACAGATGAGGTCAACCTTGTCAACGCAAAGCGTGATTCGTTAGTTGCGCAAGCGGAGTTGGCTCAACTTCTGAATGATCCACGTTCCATGGAGATTCAGCCCAGTGAAGCGTTGAGTCCTCTGGGATCGTGGGCTTCCTCATTGCAAGAAACCATTGACTCTGCACTCGAATATCGGCAGGTCATTGTCAAAAATCTCTCTCGTGTGAAGCAGAATGAGTTGCAAGCGGAGATTGATCTTGCAATTTACAGGCCAACGATTGAGCTTGTGAATTCCTTGTATTGGACGAAGAATCTTGGCTATCCAAATAGCGGTGAACCATACATCGTTGATACAGGCCGTAGTGATCTTTGGAACTCAGAATCTGTGTTGCAGATTACATTGACTGGCTTTGATGGTGGCCGTGCTCGGATGGATGCAGCGGCGGCGAGAAAGCGGGCTGCTGCTGCACAGTTAGCGGCTCGTCAGTCGATCAATTCCGTGATTGAGGAAGTCCGCGAATACTTTGCGCAGTCCACGGATGGTCGCGAGGCCGTTCTTGTCGCCTCAGGGCGAGTGCAAGCCGCTTCGTCGGCTCTCAAGTTGCAGTCCCAGAGATTCAATGCTGGTTACGGCACGATTACAGATGTTGTTCAATCTCAGCAAGATCTCACGGAAGCTGTGAGTTCCTACATCGAGCAATTGGCTGATTACAACCTTGCCTTGGTCAATCTGGCCCGTGCTAGTGGCTTGTCCTACCAAAACGACCCAGACTTGCTCGCCCAGGTTGGTGATCCACTCGCTGCAGTTGGTTTGAGTTCCGTGCTGCAGAGGGCCCAGTCTGACTCTGACGACTGAATCTAATTTTAAGACCCAGGTTCAAAACGGTTCCTGGGCTGATATCGAGGTAATCTGAAGCCCGACTCACACCCCATTTCGTCCTCAGGGCGAATTGATCATGACGCAGATCATTGCAATTCATTCGTTCCGAGGCGGTACTGGTAAATCAAACCTGACGGCCAACCTTTCAACCGCGTTGGCCCTTCAAGGCAAGCGCGTTGCCATCTTAGATACTGATCTGGCATCCCCAGGTATTCATGTTCTGTTTGATTTTTCTCTCTCTGAGGGTGATCGATGTCTGAACGATTATCTGCAGGAAGATGTGCAAATCCGTGATTGTGTGCATGAGGTGACACCTGACCCTGTGAAATCAGCAAGAGGTCGCATCTTCCTTTTGCCTGCTTCTCTTGACAGTGATCGAATTGCTCGTCTTCTGCGCGAGGGCTATCAGGTTGAAAAGCTGAATGACGCAATGTTCTCTATTGCTGATGACTTAAAGCTTGATTTTGTCCTCGTTGATACTCACCCAGGGATTAACGAAGAAACTCTGCTTTCTGCAGCTATTGCTGATCATTTGATCATGGTGATGCGTCCAGACAGTCAGGATTATTTGGGAACTGCGGTTGCGATTGAGGTGGCTCAGCGTCTTGATGTGATGAATATTCAACTTGTGATGAACAAACTCCCCAGTCAATTCAGTCGTGATGAGGTGCGTCTGCGGATGCAGGAAAGTTATGAGGTTTCCATCGGGTCAATTCTTCCTCTCAGTGAGGATCTTCTGACGTTGGCAAGTGGCGGTTTGGCTGTTCTTGAGTTTCCCAACCACGCCTGGACTGATGCTGTCCGTGACCTGGCGACCGTTCTACTCGAGTCTCCCGGCAATTGATCACTGTGGATCAACTGGATTACGATGCCCTTCCACGGACGCCTCTCACCATGGCGCTGATGGTGGAGCTCGAGCCTGCTCCGCTCCGACGCCTGCTGAAGAAAGGTCTTCGTCGGGGCCTCAGCACCGATGGGTTGCGTACTTGCCTTGACAGTGATTGGGGCTTCGACTTAGAGAGCGAATCTGCTTCCGAACTTCTCTGCGCCTTGCGTGAGCGTCGTTGGTTTATGCAGTCTCAGGACGCAGACCTCTGGAAGACGCATCTCGGTCCCTGATCCATCAACGTTTTCATGCAGCTGATCCGTGCTTGGTATGCCGTTGAGCTCTCTTCGGCAGTCTCCGAAGGCAGCGTCCAGAAACTCCATTTCCATGGCGAGGTTTTTGCGATCTGGAGATCCCTCGATGGCAAAGTCTCGATTGTTCCTGATCGCTGTCCCCACAAGGGAGCCAGCCTGAGTGCGGGCAATGTCGGTGAACAGGGTCTGTCATGCCCTTATCACGGTTGGTGCTTCCAGTCAGATGGGGCTTGCGCCAAAATTCCCGCTCAGGGCGATGACAATCCAATTCCGCGTCGCGCAACACTGGGTGGGTTGCCCTGTCGTGAGCAGTATGGATACATCTGGATCTGGTGGGATCCCACAGGGCAATCTGCGGCTGATGACTTGCCAGCTTTGCCTGGTGTTGGCCCCATTCCAGAATCAGATGACAGTGGCTGGCGCTCTCTAGAAGGAACCGTGGTCTGGCAAGCCCATTGGTTGCGGGTGCTGGAAGCATTCATGGATCTAACCCATGCACCATTTGTTCACAGCGGCAGTTTCGGGGCGATGGCCCCTGATCAGTTGATGCCAGTGGATCAATGGTGTCGCGATGACAGCGTCTACGAGCGTGTGATTGCACCTCGCGATCGTCACTACCGTGCCGACCAAGGGCGTGGTCTGCGTGCCTGGTTCAACCAGGCGGATGAGAAGGGTGTTGATCAGGAGTCCGATGATGCTGGTGAACAGCACATCCAGCTCTGGTTGGCCAATGTGTCCTTGGTTCGGGTGGTCTTTGGTGATTTTCAGATTTCGTTGATGACCGCCCATGTGCCCATGGGTGATGGCACCACGCGAAATTTATGGCGTCACTTCCGTTCTTTCCTCCGCAGCCCACTTGCCGATGGCAATGCTCGAGGACGTGTGGATCGGTTCATGGCTGAAGATCAACGCACTGTTGAAACGCTGACTCCAGCCATGCCTGATCTTGATGGTCATGGGGATCTCTTGGTGGCCAGTGATGTATCGACCTTGGCTCTTCGTCGCATGCTTCGCCAAAAGCGTAACGATGGTCTGCTGATCTGATTTTGATTCTGCAGGTTTCTGATCTATCAACGAACACGAATCAATGACCAAACGTCTTCCAATTGAAGCTCTCGACCATGTTGCGCTTACGGTCAGTGATCCTGATCGTTCGATGCAGTGGTACCAGGACATTCTTGGTTTCAAGCCTGCATCGATGGAAGGTCTTAAGCAAGGCCCTCCTTACCTCCTTCGTGTGGCAGAAGGGAATTATTTGAACTTGTTTCCCTCTGATTCCGTTCCGATGAAGTCTGTTCCGGATCACAGCACTGTTGCCATGCGCCATGTCGCCTTTCGCGTGACTTATGAATCGATGGCCAAGGTTCAACAATCACTGGAAGAGCGAGGTCTTGCAGTGACGGGGTTTGATTATGGACCTCGTTGTCGCGCCCTGTTTATTTCAGATCCCGATGGGCATCAAATTGAATTGATTGGCTATGCCGAGGGTGTTTTCACCTCTTGAGGGTGAGTTTGTGAAGGGATCCTCGGCATCGAGATGAGTAGTGCAATGGCTCCAATCACCAGGTAAGCCTGAACTTGAAACGTCGCGCTGTAGCCAGCACGTTCGAACAACTGTCCGGCGAGCAGAGGTCCGATGAGGGATGTCAGGCTGACCACAGATTGGGAGAGCCCACCAAGCACACCCTGTTGATCTTCTGAAACGCACAGCGACATCGACGAGCGAAGCCCAGGTGTGCTGAGACCGACACCACCAGCAAACAGGAGTTGTGTGATGTAGAGACTGCTGCCTTGTTTGATCACTGAAACGCCAAACATCGCGACGGCAACCAGCGTGAGGCCGATCATGGACAGACGATCAGGTCGCAATCGCTTCAGCAGACGAGGGAGCAGCGCTCCCTGAACGATCACAGCCACGACTCCGACGTACACCAAAACTAGGGACGTGGGTTGGGGTCCCCAGTTGAAGCGATCCTTTGCTGCGAGCACGAAAATTCCCGAGAATGCGCTGAAGCCGAGATAGAAGAGGAAATAGATGGAGATCAGTTTGCGCAGGCGGCCCGATCCGCTCGTCAGCAGAGGGTTGGGTTGGCGCTGTTGATCAAGCTCCGTTGGAGATTTGCGTTGACGTGATTCTGGAAGGTGGAGGCGGATCAGGATCACGTTGATGATGCAGAAGGCTGCCGCCACCACAAACGGATAGCGCGGATTCAATGCCCCGAGAGCACCTCCCAGCCCTGGTCCAATGATGAATCCCAGCCCAAGTGCAGCCCCTATGGCTCCGAACCCCACCGTTCGTTGGTCTCGGTCTTCAACGGCGTCGGCCACCATTGCTTGTGAAACCGCAAAGACGCCTGATGAAGCACCGTTCAGAGCTGAAAACAGCAGCAACATCGTGAGTGAAGTGGAGAGCCCCTGGCCAATCAGTGCAAGGGCACTAATGCCGACTGCGACGGTGAGGATTCCACGACGACCCCAGCGATCTGAGAGCCGGCCGATCACGGGGGCACCTAGGAACTGAAGCCCGGAATAGGTTGCTGTCACACTGGTGACGGCGATTGCATTGAAGGATCCCGTCAGCTGATCCACAAAGAACGGAACAACAGGGAGAAGCAGGCCAAAGCTGGCGGAGTCGACGGCCACCACCAAGCAGAGAATGATCAAGACGCGCTTGTTCATTCGGGTTTTCCTGTGGTGTTGCTGATTGCGGTGCAGAGCATATTGATCAGGATCGGGTTGATCTGGTCTGGGGCTTCGTCATGGGGGCAGTGGCCCAGGCATGGGACTGTTTTCAGTTCATAGACACTCTCAAAAGCCGTCCATCGTTGGGCCTGTTCCACCGGCTCCCAGGGATCAGCTTCTCCCCAGATCACACGCACAGGCGTTGTGAGCCTCTCAAGAAGCTCAGGTGCAAGGTGATCCTGGAACAAGTTGATAAAGCCTCGGAATGATTCCAGCGCTCCTGAGTCTGTGGTTGCCCGATGGAGAACGGACACCAGTTGGTCATCGACGCCTGCTCCGGTGGGATAAGCCAGTTCCAGAACTTTGCGGATGATGGATGGTCGCGCGAGGCTGCGAAACAAGGGACCGGTGATCCAGCGTTGTCTCACCAGTTGTTTGAGCAACGGTCTGCCCAGTGCACGGAATGGCGGTTGTTCTGCCACACGTTTGTCGTCAATGGCGCGTTGAGCGCAGTCGATCAGAACGACACCTTCTGCGGGTGTGGATCGGGTCTCAAGCATTTCAGCTGCACGCAGTGCGACGACGCCACCGATGGAGTTGCCGACAAGCTGCACGTTTTGAAGCTTGTAAGCATCGAGAAAGCTCACCACCTGCTGCGCCCATAAATCGATGCAATAGAGCGTGCTGCCGCCAACTTCCGGCTCGGATGCAAGTCGGGATTGAGGCTTATCGCTTGACCCAAATCCCAGAAGATCAACCGCTGCCACATTGAACTGCTCTGTCAGTGCTGAGACGTTGTGGCGCCAGTGCTCCTTGCAAGCTCCAAAGCCATGGATCAGCACAGCGGTTTGGGCATTGGTGGTGTTTGACGTTCTGACGAAGCTGATCCTGTGATCGCCCCAGTTCCACTCATTCAGCCACTCTTGAGGATAAATGGATGGTGCTGAATGGGATGTTGTGTCCTGAGCTGGCATGAGGTCTTGTGTTAGTGGGCTGAGCTGTTTTTGGATTCATCCCAAGGATTGATGCGGCCGTCTTCGATGGCCCAGATACGATCAGCATCTTTCAGAAGACGCAGATCGTGGGTGACGAGAAGCACAGCACTGCCTCGATCGCGTGCAAGCTTGCCGAGCAGTTCAACCACGTCCTGACCAGACTGACTGTCCAAGGATGCTGTCGGCTCATCAGCCAAGATGAGATCAGGCTCTGGTGCCAAAGCCCGTGCAATCGCAACGCGTTGACGCTGACCGCCGGAGAGCTCTTCTGGGTAGTGATTGAGTCGATGGCTGAGTCCGACGGCTTCGAGTAATTCACAAGCTTTATCACGACGTTTCTGCGGATTAGCTTCAGTGAGCTGAAGCAGAATTTGCACATTCTGTAGAACCGTCAGTGACGAGACGAGGTTGTGGCTTTGAAAAATAAAACCAATGCGACGTCGCGTCTGCATCAGCACGTCTTCACTGGCTCCGTTCAATTCTTGGTTGAGAACCTGAATGGACCCTTCTTCGACGGATCGCAAGGCTCCAAGCAGCGTCAAAAGCGTGCTCTTCCCACTGCCTGAGGGCCCCACAAGCAGTGTGATTTCACCGCTGTAAACATCAAAATTTAAGTTGTGCAGAATTTCTGTTCTCAGCTCGCCTTTCCCATAGCTGTGGCAGAGATTTTGAGTGCTGATGACGGGTTTCATCGTGATGTCGTCGTGCATGTGGCGTTAGAAGACGGATGCGGGGTCGGCATCACTGAGCTTGCGGATCGCGATTGCAGAGGCAATGGCGCAGGTGCTGATGGTTAAAGCGCCAACCAGTAGAGATTTGTCAGGCGTCATTTGCAGTTCAATGCCTGAAACAGCACTCAAGCCTGCGTAAAGAGCTGCACTCACAATGGTCGCAGGGATGAATGCTGACACGCCCAAGAGAATGGCTTCTTGAATCACCACGATGAGGATGAATTGGCTTGAAAAGCCCATCGCCTTCAAGGTTGCATATTCCTTGAGGTGGTCGCTGACATCGGTGTAGAGAACCTGGTAAACAACGACACCCCCTACCAGTAAACCCATGATGGTTCCGAAACCAAAGATGACGCCGAAGGATGAAACATTGTTCCAGTAGTCTCTCTCTTGCTTAATAAGCTGCGGCTTCGTCAAAACTTGAATTTCATCGCCGTATAGCGCGCGAAGATCGGCCTGAACTCTTGGAACATCAGTGGGTTTGTCGACTCGAATCAGACCTAGAGAAATTTCGCCAAGATTGATTTGTCTTGATGCAAGTTGTAGCGCTGTTGCTTCGCTTCCAATCAGATTGCTGTCGGCGACGAAGGTTGAGCCAAGTGAGAATAAACCTTTGATTCTGAACGTCTTTTCAAAGTCTGATGAGATCATGTCGAGAGGCCCGTCAGCTTCAAAAGTTTTCCCAACTGGGCCTGTCTTAATCCGTGATCCAAGGGTGTCGAACAGAACAAAACCAGGAGTCTTCAGTTTGCCGCTTTGGTCATTAATGGCTTGGACATTCAGAACCTGAAGATCGGGGTCGTATCCAATCATCCGAAGGGATGTTGGCTTGATCCCGTCAAGTTGTTGTGCATTGATGTTGGCGATATAAAGCGGAATGGTTTCGCGAATGCCTTCGATGCCCAGTGCTTGAAAAAGCTGTGATTGAGGAAACTGCTGAAAACTGCCGCTATTCACTGTCGCAGGGCTAATTAGCACGAGATCTGTTTCAAGTGCGTTGTAGAACTTGGTGGCGCTTTTCAGAAGGCCGGATTGAAAGCCGAGCTGCATGTACATCAACAAGGCGGCAAATCCGATGCCCGTGACGGCAACCAAGTAGCGCACTGGTTGTCGTTTGAGTTGCAGCCAAGCCAGAGGTAGGTCGTTGAGGTTTAACCTCTGAAACCAAGATGTGATTTGGCTCATGGCTTGAAGCGAACGATGACGTTCAAGCCGCTCAGATTGGACAGCTGCTGTTGGAATTCAGGTGCGATGTCAAGTTTCACCAGAATGACGCGAGCATTGACATCGTTGTTGGCTGCTACTGCAAATAAGTCTCTCTGGGATACTTTGCCGATAATCGATTTCAGCGTGGCCTGCACTTCACCTTCAAAACCTCCGGTTTCGGCTTTGACGGTTGCTAATTGGCCAATGCGCAATCGATTGACGTCGGTCTGAAAAACCTGCGCCCAAACTTGCATCGAACCGGTGCGGCCGATGACTGCTAATCCTTCATCGGTCTGCTTCATTCCTGGCCAGCTGTAGATCCTGATCAGCTGACCGTCGAGCGGAGAGCGAACCTCCGCTGACGCCAATTGGCTGCGGGCCTGCTCGACTGACGCTTTAGCGGCAGCGACGTCAGCTTGCCGTTCCAGGATGCTGGCGGTGGTTTTGGCCAGTTCTTCCTCAGAAATGGCACCGTCCTGGAAAAGTTCTTTGCCGCGGTTTTGGCTGACCTTCAAAAAGGGCAACAGCGCACCTGTCGACTTCAATTTGGATTCAGCTTGTGCCAGTGCCGATTGCAATTCGTCGTAGCTGCTGAGTCTGACGAGCACTTGCCCCTTGGTGATCGTGTCGCCCTCGCCGACAAACCAACGCTTAACGATCTCATTCCCACCAGCGGTTCCGGCCGGAATGGAAAGAGGAACAAGGCTTCCCTCAGGTGTCAGACGGCCGAGCGCTGTGACTTCTTTGGGTTGGCTGACAACCGGAGGAGGGCTGGGCTTTGGCTTGAGAACGCTCCAGCCGATGGCACCAGCAGCGACAACCCCAGCAATGATGAGACCTTTTCGGAGTGCGTGGCGATTGTTGGGCTGGCTCGCCATCGTCGGTCCTACGTCAGGTTTGGCGCAGCACTTTAAGCTATGTCTGGATAAGATGGACGCCGCTTTGGTCCTCGGAAATGCGCAAGTTCGCTGTCGATAAAGGCGATTACATCTACCACTCGGAAGATGCCAGCAGTGCCATCTATCTCGTGAAAGCGGGCATGATTGAGATGACGACGCAATATCCCGAGACGGGCGAAGGCGTCGATTCAACCCATGGCCCCGGGCATGTGTTTGGAGAAGTTGAAATTATTGATAGCCGTCCTCGAATCGCCAGCGCCCGCGCTGCTAAGGCCTGTCAGCTCATCGAGATCCCCAGAGAGGAGCTCATGGAAATTCTCTACGTCAAGCCAGAGAAAAGCTTGATGCTTGGGAAATCAACGTTTGAGCACCTAAAGGCTCTGTATGACGATGCTTCTCTGGATTCTGACCTCGAACGTCTTCGCGAGGAGATGCACGTCAGTATTCGTGATGCCGTCGTGGCCCATGAATCTCGCGTGGTGAAAAGCCACAACGGTATGGCTGCCATCGCCGTGCCGATTATTCTGCTGGTGCTCTTAGCAGGCGCGTCTTACTGGTTCTTCCACCGCGCCTAGTCGGCTCACCATTTGTCCCTTGTCAGCGAAACGATGCCTCGTCAGATCCCCAGCGATGCCGAAAAGTCGAAAGCCATTGATGAGTTTCGCGCCGACCTGCAAGAGGCAGTCGAGGAAGGTGTCGATGACCATGAATCCAAGATGACCAAAATGGGTTTTCTGTTTCTTGGGATTTTTGTTGGTGTGATCGGAATCGCCGCCCTGCTTCCTTGAGCCACCAAAAAAATCCCGTAAAAAAAGCAGGTCATCACTGACCTGCTTTTTGATGGAGCGGTCTACTCGTCTCGCTCGTCAGACAGCGGTTTTCTGATTGGCCAGAAGATCTTTGAGCTTTGAAAGTTCGCCAGCCCAGCGTGGGTCGGGGGCTTCCTCAGCTTTGGCATCACTGTGAACAACCTTGTTTACGGCTTTGCGCGCGGAGCCCGGTGCATGGCCGTTGTTCTGACCACGGCGACCGCCGCCAGCGTTGTTGTCGCGCCGCTCAGAACGCTCGACGCGAAGAGCATTGCCTCCGAACTCCTTGCCGTTGAACTGTTCAATCACGGCGTCAGCGACCTTCTCGTCGTCGATGTTCGCGAAACCAAACCCGCGACAAGCGCCGGTTTCGCGGTCGAGAACGGCCTTGAAGCGAATCCCCTCCCCGACGCTGGCGAGCTGAGCTTCAAGCTCTTTGCTCTCAAAATTCTGCGGCAGATTGCCGATGTAAAGACGCACGCTCATGAAACGGGGAAGGG